>Ga0206811_1061_pt3 | contig 24821 bp, 24 predicted proteins | sample Alteio_BWOrgCont_53_FD_152886 | JGI IMG/M metagenome (GOLD analysis project Ga0206811, IMG submission 152886) | Enriched cells from forest soil in Barre Woods Harvard Forest LTER site, Petersham, Massachusetts, United States -... | ecosystem: Environmental > Terrestrial > Soil > Temperate forest >... | reverse complement strand
GCAGGCCAAACTGGCGAAGCGCCTCGGCAAGCCTCTGTCGAAATCATCGCTGCTGGGCGACCTCCGGCAGTTGATCGCAGCGGCCCGCGAACAGACAGCCCGCGCGGTTAATTCTACTCTGGTCATCATGTACTGGCAGATTGGTCAACGAATCCGCGCAGACGTGCTGCAAAACGAACGGGCAGAGTATGGGAAGGAGATTCTTTCGACACTGTCGAAAGAATTGGGAGCTGACTACGGGAACGGCTTTTCGGTGCCAAACCTTTCACGGATGCTTCGTCTCGCGGAAGCCTTCCCCGACGACCAAATTGTCGCGGCGCTGTCGCGACAACTGAGCTGGAGCCATTTCGTCGAACTGATCCCGCTGGAAGACTCGCTCAAGCGCGACTTTTACGCCGAAATGTGCCGTGTGGAACGCTGGAGCGTCCGCACACTGAGGCACAAGGTCGGGCATCTGTTGTACGAGCGGACTGCCGTCAGCAAGAAGCCCGATGTCCTGATTGCAAAAGACATCGCCGCTCTCCGGGACGAGGAACGACTCACGCCAGATATGGTTTTCCGTGATCCGTATTTCCTGGACTTTCTCGGTCTTTCCGGACAGCACATCGAAAAGGATGTGGAAGACGCGATCCTGCGGGAACTGGAAGCGTTTATTCTGGAGATGGGGACCGACTTCGCCTTCGTTGCCCGACAAAAACGAATCACCGTGGACAATGAGGATTACTATCTCGACCTATTGTTCTACCATCGTCGCTTGCGTTGCCTGGTTGCGATCGATCTCAAACTGGGGAAGTTTCAGGCCGCCGATAAAGGACAGATGGAACTGATCTCCGCTGGCTCCAGCAGCATGACGTCCGCGCGGGCGAAGAACCACCACTCGGTCTGATCCTGTGTGCCGATAAGTCCCAGGAACACGTCGAACTGCTGAGGCTGAACAGCAGCGGAATCCGCGTTTCCCAATACTTAACCAAACTTCCCTCGCGGAAACTGCTGGAAAAGAAGCTGCACGAATCGATTCGTCTCGCGCGGGAGCGATTGGCACGTGACGAGAACCACCGACGTTTCATCGATCATTCGGAGACGCCCGACAAATGACTGCGCCAACATCACCGCTGGAAGTTCGACGCGAGTTGGTCGACGCCTTGCAGATCGAAGTTAACGGACTCCTGAAAATGGAAAAGGGTTCAGATTGTTTGTCGTTTTGCCGCCGGACGCGTTGTCATGAGGGAAATTTACCGGATTCTTTATCAGGTCACCGTTCACGGGCAATGCAGGGGGACAGACCCAATTTCATGGACGAACGGTGAACTCGAGTTGTGGGACTCAAACGAGCCCGGTGTTTTTCGCCATCAAAATGCGTCAGTCCCCGGCCCGTGAACGGTGACCTGATAAAGAATCCGGTAAATTTCCCTCATGACAACGCGTCCGGCGCGCGCGTATCTCTCTTCCACAGAATTCGCCGCCGATCGCTGCCCATTTTGTATTAATCGACTAATTGAGACTCGACACGTCGAAGACGGGGGCTTCCGAAGACGGAGCGCCGCCCGCCACCCTGTCGCGCTGCCATTCACATCTAGAGACGCGTCCTGACAGCACACAATGCGACGATTCCGCGAAAATCCAACCGTTGGTACCGTCGAGAGATGTGCGTCGGAAACGCGCGTTGTTTCCAAACGTTTGGAAACTCGGCATGGCCGCGAAAATAAAAAATCTCATACTCCCGATGCGATTCTCATCAGTGGATTGCGACGGCGAGTGTGGGCATGAATTCAAGGGTGCTATCGCTCGCCAGCGTCGACCGGGTTGGCATTTTCAATTTTCAGGGAGGGCAGGGATGTCTCGAAAACCGGATCGTCGTGAAGACAAGGCGACGCCAGCGAAGAACGCCACGGTGAGGTCCAATTACGTGCCGAAGGGTGAAAGATTTCTGCACTGGCAACCGGCGATTCAATCGCTCGGTACTCCTTCGGCAGAATATTCTTATGCGGTCCCGCGCCCGTATCAGCCTGTTACGGTGCTGCGGTATGACAAACCGAATGGTTCGAAGACGTTCCACGTACTGACGCTCTACCGCGACGGAACTTACATCGACTTTCCCGATACGCCCTATCGTCTGTATGACGAAATGCGAGTGAAATCCTCCGATACTGTGATCGTTTGCGAAGGCGAAAAGGCCACCGAGGCGATCAATTCACCGGGAATTATTGCGACGACATCGTTGGGCGGACCACTCAAAGCCGCTCTGACCGATTGGTCGCCGATGGAGGGAAAGGATGTCGTCATCCTGCGGGATTTCGACGAAAAGAGATTGGCCTATGCCGAAGACGTGGCACAGTTGTCTTTGGCCTCGGGTGCGAAATCGGCCAAGATCGTGACCCTGCCTGGTCTGGACGTCGGTGATGGGCCCGTCGAGTGGATTGGAGGACGAACGCGGCCGGAACACAGGTTCCTCCTGCAGGCTCAGCTCGACAGAATCATTGCTGAAACGCCGCTTGAAACGTTGAAGAGGCCGCCGACCCTGGCAAAACCGATCGGTCTGCCGGTCAATAGCCGATGCCTGTCGGACATCGAATCGAAAACGCTCGAATGGGTCTGGGATGGTGTGATTCCTCAAGGAAAACTGACGCTGCTGGCGGGTGAACCGAGTGTTGGCAAAAGTTTTGTCGCAATGGACATCATCGCACGACACTCTTGCGGCGAGAAATTTCCGAATTCGGAAAAACCGTCACAGCCGGGAGCCGTGATTCTGTTTGCCGCCGAAGATACGATCGCCGACACGGTTCGGCCGCGGCTGGATGCGGCGGGTGCCGATGTGACTCAGATCCTGCTGATTGGCGGCGGAGTGGATTCGCAAGCCGATGCCTACGAGGTCGAACCCTGGTCGTTCCAACTGGATCGTGACTTGCCGAGCCTGGAAGCGGAATTGCGTCGACTGCAAATTCTGGAAATTGCCGTGCGGCTGATCGTGATTGATCCGATCAGTTCTTGTCTGGAACATGCCGACCGTCGGGACGATCCGGAAATGAACCGGACGGTCCTGCGACTGGTGGAACTGGCGGCCCGCAGTGGCGCGGCAATTCTGCTGGTGTCGCACGGGAACGGGCCCGGAACCGGTGGGCGAAGTCCGAACCTGTCCGCCAACAGGGCACTCGTCGCGGCGGCTCGTTCGGTTTGGGTTGTCGTGCGCGATCACGACGATTCGAAACGGCGGATGATGCTTCCCGTCAAAACGAATTTGTGTGAGGAAATGCCGGGTCTGACGTTTTCGATTCAGGAGGGACTCGTTCAATGGGAAACGGAGCCCGTTCGTCTGTCGGCCGGTGATTTTTTGGCGAAGCCGCCGCATTCGACTCGCACTTCGCTGCGCGATGGATACGGCAACGAGTTGCCTCGTGCGGTCGAGTGGTTGAAGCATCGACTGGAAGGGGGTCCCGTGCTCTCCTGCATCGTTCGACGGGAAGCCTATGCCAACGATCTCAGCGAGATCACGTTGCGGCGGGCATTAGAGCGATTGGGTTGCAAGACGGGCCGCGAGATCGGGAGCCGCCATTGGCACTGGCGTCTGTGTGCACACGAGACCGTTTCGGTTTTGCAGTCCACGGAATCCGGGTCAAATGCCGCTCATGTCGATCAATGATCGATATGAGCAACATGGCCGTGACTCTATAAAAACAGGGATTTGATGAATGTTGCTCATGTCGATCATTTGCGCGCGTGCTTTCGAGATCACTCGTCATTGCGCGAGCGACGGGGCAATTCCAAACCCATCATTGTCGCGCGTGAAAAATCCCCTCACCCTAACCCTCTCCCCGCAAGGCCGGGGCGAGGGGACAAGACGGTCACAACGCGCGAGCGATATTCGCGTTCGAAACCCATCATTGTCGCGCATGAAAATCCCCTCACCCTAACCCTCTCTCCGCAAGGCCGGGGCGAGGGGACAAGACGGTCACAACGCGCGAGCGACATTCCCGTTCGAAACCCATCGCTGTCGCGCGTGCACTACTTTCCCAGGGTTTTCTTGAACAGTGCGCGCATGTCGGCCCAGCTCTTTTCGTCGGCGGCTTTGTTGTATTTGACCGGAATGTTGAACTTCTTTCCCGTTTCATCCGCTTCGGGAACGGTGAAACTGTGAACGGCTCCTGGATAGTTGATGAACTCGTATTTTCCGCCGTTTTTGTCGAGGGCGTCGCGGAAATCCTGGATCGACTTGGCAGAAATAAACGTGTCATCGGCTCCATTGCAAATCAGGATTGCCGCTTTGTCGGCCTTCACCTGGTCCGGTGTCGGCAACACGAGGCCCCCGTGAAAACTGACCACCGCTTTCAGATCCGTTCCCGTAAAGGCCAGTTGCTGCACGGTCGATCCGCCGAAACAGTATCCAATCGCGGCGAGCTTCGTCTTGTCGCACTGTGGCTGAGATTTGAGCACGTCCAGAGCATCGAGACCACGTTTTTGCCAGTCATCGACATTCATCCGCACCGCGCCCATCATCGCCTGCGCATCCTTGGGGTGATCGGCGAGTTTCCCGTCACCGTACATGTCCGCCGCGAACGCGATATAGCCGAGTGCCGCGAGTTCGTCGGCTCGTCGTTTCGCGTAGGCGTCCAGTCCCCAGAATTCATGAACGACCAGGACTCCCGGCCGTGGACCCTGGACAGCGTCGTCCCAGGCGAGATAGCCGATGCATTCGAGGTCACCATGTTTGTAGGTCACCTTCTTTGACTGGACAGCCGCATCTGCTGAGGAGGCTAACACGAAGAGACTCAGCAGCAGTACGATCGAACGCAACATGATGTTTCCTCCCGATTGAACTGATTGACAAGACACACTCGCTGGAATCGTAACGTAACCGTTCACGGGCAATGCAGGGGGGACAGACCCATTTTTATGGACGAACGGTGAACCGGTGCTGTGAGACTCAAACGAACCTGGTGTTTTTCGCCATGAAAATGCGTCAGTCCCCGGCCCGTGAACGGCTACATCGTAACCTGCCATGAACAAGTTGAAAACGATTCTCATTAATCCCCGATTAAAGACCGAATCGAAATGAAGATTCAGATACTGGCAATCATTGCGCCAAGTAGAAGGTGTCGTCACCCTTCACTCGCGTCGTTCAAACACCATCGGCTGTCGTGTCGCGACCGTTTCGAGCAACTTTTCGATCCGAAGGATTCCGATGTCTGGATCGAACATCTCTTCGACGCGTTTCCGGGCGAGTTCGGCTCTCGATCTCCATTCCTCCGGATGGTCCATTGCATCGGCGATCCCGTCAGCGATCGCTGTTGCATCGCCGACGGGAACCAGTCGACCACACCGACCGCCATCAAGGATTTCGGAGGGCCCGCTGCGGCAATCGGTCGAGAGTGCGGGCACGCCACAGGCAATCGCTTCGATCAAGGCGTTGGGCATGCCTTCGTTCAAAGATGGCAGTACAAAAAGACTGGCTTTCGCGTACCAGTTTCGCGGTTCGGCGACGAACCCGGCCAGCGTGACGTATGTCTCAAGTCCATGACTTCTCACATATTCGCGCAGTTCGTCTTTGGACTCCCCGTCACCAAAGATGACGAGATTCAACGTTCGGCCTCGCTGGTGAACAAGTTCGTTAACGGCTTCCAGCAGAAACCGATGCCCTTTCTGAAAGTGCAATCGGCCGGCGGTCACAATCAGAAACGGTGCTCTGGTGGAATCACACACAGCGGTTTCACTGTCCTGTTCGATCGATTCCGTGTGACGCTCGGCTGTCAACAGATTGTACAGAACGTGGACATGGTCCGGAGCGAGCCGAAAGTAATCGAGCACTCGTTGCCTCAGACCCGCCGAGTTCGCCAGGACGACGCTTGCGGTGCGGTACGCACGGCGGGCGTACCACTTCGAAAACGAGATCGACAGCCGGGAGTGCATTTCCAGTTCGGGACCGGGATCAGCCACGCAACACGAAATACGCGGTGTCGGCCGGAAAGCGCAGCCACCCGCAGCATCGAGCGTCGCAAGATACGTGCGATCATAGATCACGTCGATTTTCTGGTTGTGCAGCACGCGTGCGAGGTGGATGTGACGCAGACATTGCGTCAGTTTCAATCGACGAAAGAATTGTCGGGTCCACGTTTCCGGCGAGCCGTCCCAGAAGGCAAATACGGGAACATCTGACGGGACTTCGCCGAGCAATTCACCCTGTTTCATGGCGAGATACAGAAATGGCTCGAACCGGGATCGGTCGAGCCTTCTCAGAATTTCAAGGATCTGGCGTTCCGCACCACCGCCGCCCATCGAGCCGATGACGAACAGGACGCGGATACGGGAATGGGACGACATGCGTGTTTTGATCAAATCTGGCGAAATCCGTTTCAATGACCCAGCCGGTGCGTCCAGCCAATCGGTGGAAGCGGCTCTGTTCGGCCGTCAGGAAAATGCAACGAACATCCCCGGACGTCGGTGATCTCACCGATCTTTGTGATCGGAGTGGCTTCGCGCCATTCGGACGTCAGACGCAGGCCATCGTCCGGTGTTACGGTAAATAATAATTCGAAATCTTCTCCATCGCTCAAACCATGCATCAACGGGGTCGAACCATCGGTCGATTTGCTGGCGGCCTCTGTCAGAGGAATGCTGGCGGCTTCCAATACGGCACCGACATTGCCGGCCTTCAACAGGTGATGCAAGTCTGCGGCCAATCCATCGCTGATATCGAGCATCGCATGAAGACTCGCCATTTTTGCCAATTGCTTCACCTCCGCGAGCCGCGGCGAAAACGTGAGGTGCCTTTGCGAGGACAGACTTCCTCCCACAGCACCTGTGACGAACAACCAGTCTCCCGGCAATGCACCATGTCGACAAACGGGTCGTGGACCCAGCGGTTCGCCCACGACCGTGACGCTGATGACGAGCGGTCCGTCCCAACTGTTGGTGTCGCCACCTGCGATGACAACGTCATATTCATTGGCGAGCTGGATCAGCCCCTCGTGGACTTCGCTCGCAAACTGCATGCCTCGAGCATTCGGCAGGGCGACGGAAACGAACGCTGCCGTCGGTCGTCCGGCCATCGCAGCAATATCGCTCAGGTTGACCGCCAACGCTTTTCGGCCAGCCAATTGAGGTGTCGCCGATGGAAACGTGAAATGAACGCCTTCCATCAACATGTCGATCGCCACGAGGGTCTCGCGGTCGCCCGCCGGTTGCAGACATGCGGCGTCGTCGCCAATTCCCAGCGTGACCGGTGCGCGGTCGCGAACACGAGCGCGAATCCACTCGATCAACTCGAATTCGGGGCGATTCATGGATAGACCTGAGTGTGACGATGGGGAACGAAGGGTCGACGGAAATTGTAAACTTTGGTTCCACGCTTGCCATTGTCGGCAAGATGGTTATTCATCTGTATTGAGAATGTTTGAATTCACGAGATCAGGAGCGCGGGGCGTGCCCACCTACGACTACAAGTGCGATGCGTGTCAACATCAATGGGAAGAGTTTCAGTCGATCAAGGCTGACCCCATCAAGAAGTGTCCGAGCTGCGGTAAATCGAAGGCCCGACGTCAAATTGGCGGCGGTGCCGGTTTGATTTTCAAGGGGACCGGATTCTACCTCACAGACTATCGGAGCGACGCTTACAAGAAAGCGGCCGAGGCTGACAAGAAAGCCTCATCGGGCGGCGATTCATCCGCCAAAAGTGATTCGCCCGCAAAAAACGATTCGGGCAAGAGCGATTCGAGTTCCGCTCCAAAAAGCGAACCGAAGAAAAAGTCGTCCGAATGATCGGAATGAAGCTATCATGATCCGTTTGCCAGAATGTCCGATCTGCGGGAAATCCGTTCCACCGGCGTCTGATCCGAGCGCGAGTTACTCTCCGTTTTGCAGTCGTCGCTGCAAGGAAGTCGATCTCGTTCGGTGGTGCGACGGCCGATATGCGATCGTCGAATCGATTGATCCGGACAAACTGGCGGATTCACAGAGGAATGATCTCGCATCCAGCCTCGAAGACGAATCGTCCGAAAGTGAAGACGACTCATTTCCTCAGGAAAGGCAATAAATCCATGTCGCGCTTCGCCACGGTATTCGTTTCGCGCTTCGCCAAGGTATCTGTTGCCTTGATGTTCCTTTCGCCCTGCACCCGGGGAGCCGATGTCTTTGATCGGCAGACCTCCGCCATCGTAAAGCAATTGATCGAAAAAGGAGAAGCGGTTGCCGAGCTGGATCTGGCGGCGAGTGCCAAATTGAAGCCGTTGTCATCCACCGTCAGTAGTCCGTGCCTGTTGATCAAAACGGATGAGGGGAATTTTACGAAGGCATTGGTCAGTTGGGGACTGAGGAAAGGTGCGGGAAAGCCGCTGCCAGTACTGTTGATCGAGCGTTATACGACGTATCGCCAGGACCGTATGGATCTGACGGCTGCCAACGGCAAGGACGTCATGCTGTTTCCCGGGTCGGGATTTAACTTTGACATCGGCCAGGTGGTTCCAAAAGGGCAGGGGGCCGATATCGAGTTTTCTGAAGAAGGAGTCTTGAAAAGCGCCAGGGAAGCCCAGGTGATTCCGTTGAACGGCAATCAGCTACCAGCCGCTGATCCGGTAAAAAAGCACGATCCCGCAGCGCATGAAGGAGTGATTCCCGAGGATTTTGCAGGAACCTGGAAGTTGAATGCCGACGGTCGATGGCTGGGTGAATGGCAACTCAAGGTCAATAACAATGGAAACGCAACGGGCACGTTTGTTTCGGACGAGTCCCGCAATTCCTATGACTTGTCAGGTCAGGTGGGGTCGACATCTCATAACCTGAAACTGGATGTGTTCCTGGCCAATACGCAAATGGCTGTCGACGCATATCTTTGGACAAAGGACAAATCCATGATGGCGGGAACGGTCACATTATCGGGCCGCAAATTTGGTTTTGTCGCCACGCGGGTTGTCGATCAACCCTGATTTCGAAACCGCGGGACTCCACTTTCTTGAGCATATTTTCAGAAAATCGGGATTTTTCTGAAAATTGGCCTTTCCCAAAAACTGCCTCCTCACATATATCTCGCCCGCGCCGATGGACATCATTCAGCGGCCAGCCGGTTCTCCCGCCGGTGCAAGGCCAGTCCGCTGGTCACATCTCCTCTCCCCACATCCCGTCTGCTGGAAAACCGGTTCAAAGGAACACTGCATGTTCAACAAATTCGCATTGGTATTTATGGGCTTGATGGTGACCGTTTCATCGGTCGGATGTTGCTGCTTCGGCGGTTATCCCTATAATTCCAGCTACCGACAAGGAGGATGTGCACCTTGCAATAGCTGTCCTCCACAAGGTGGTGGGGGTGGTTACTATCCGCCACAACAAGGCGCGTTCTACCAGGGAGCAGATCCCAGCCAGACGGCATTTGCAACCGGTAGCCTGTCGCAGACCGCGTATGCTCCGATGCAGTCGAGTTATTCTCCGATCCAGTCGGCCGCACTGATGCCCGGCGCGATCCAGGGACCACCGATCTATAACACTGCTGTCGTGCCCACCGCCACATTGCCAATGTACTGAGTGACTCGCCAGAGTCGACCCGATCGAGATTTTGTGACGGTTCAATGAACGGCAGCAGTTGACCGTCGCACGCTCGAAAAGCGATAACGAAAAGAGAGAATACGGCGACCCCACCGAACCAGTCTTGATGTTCGGGCTCTCGCACGACGAAGGCGTTTCCAACGAGTGACGCAGTTCGTCGAGCGAAAGCCCGGTCCCAGCAAGACGCAGTCGGTGGGGTCTGCACGTTGGGTGAGCGTTGAGAATGACCGGTCCATCCGAGAGACGCAGTCAAAGCGCATTGTGCCTCGCCGTCGTCGAGCCTGGTTCGTCTGGACTCAGTGAACAGGGTTCTTGAGCCAGGATTCCAGATCGGCAAGCGACTGAAAACTCAAGAGTGTTCTGCCGAGAATCTGGCTTTGTTTCAGCGACAACTGTCGAATCTTCTGTTCAATGTCCGGTGGCAAATCACCGTATTGTTGCGTCAGTATTTCCAGCAACATGTTTGTACTCCCTTCCTCTCGGCCCTCCTCTCGACCTTTCTCGATCCCTTTCTCGATCCCTTTCTCGATCCCTTTCTCGATCCCTTCTTCAAAACCTTCCTTTTTTGCGAGGCGTTCCACGGATGTCACGTAGGGCATTTCCAAATCCTTTTCGTAGGCAGTCAATTCGGCTTTGAACCGCAGGCTGAGATCGACTCGCAAATGCATCATCCAGTCGATCAGCCGAAACAGTTCGCGAACCCTGTCGGCATTATACCCGGCAGTGTAGAGATTTCGCACCAGTTGAGTTTTTGCGGTGAATCGAGCATCCGGATCACCGGCCGTGCGCAGGGCTGCGATTTGGGCTCGCGCGACCTGAACCGGCAGCGAATTGTCCTCTGACCAATCCGTCGTCAGATGGTCCAGCACCTTGCAAATCGGAAACCGTCGGTAACTCTCAAATCCACCCAGTTCAAAATGATGTTCAAAGGGTCGCCAATGGGGGTTCAAATCCGCGAGGATTACCAGCGTCAACACCTCTTGCCGAAAGAGCCACTTTAGCCCGGCGTTGTACAAGTCGCTGCGAAGCGCGAAGTCGGCCGCATAAGACGTTTGTATTTCGAGATGGCACAGAATCCACTGCTCGCGTCCAACGATCAGTCGCACTTTGACAAGCAGGTCGACTTCGCGATTGCGATGCCCCGCTTGCCCAATGATCTGGCTCATCTCTTTGTCCAGCCATTCCGGTTCACAGGTCCAGTCGATCAGTCCGGCGAGCTTCGGAAAGCAACGCTCGATGAACGCGCGCAGATGCAGCCGCAGAGCTTCCTTCCACGCACCGTCATAATCGCTGTCTTGACGATCGTCTTGCGAAAGCCCGTCGACGTCTGGTGTCATGAGAAGGATCCGTCAAGGTGGTGAAATGTCGGATGGCGGACGATCCGGTTCGGACAACGATTTCTGCTGCTGTTCAAATGCTCGCTTCATCGAAGAATACCTGCGTTCGAGTATGAAAATGATTAGCAGGATGATCGGTATGCCACCCCATTTAATGATGGCTGAATCCTGAAGATTTTCTGGCAGATTGTCCTTCACGACTTCGACCAGAAACAGCATCGCTGCATTGCCGATGACCGCACCGATCGTGCTGCCCCAGAAAATGGCCCAGCGCGACAGCCCGAGCAGCCTGCCAAAAATCGCCCCGCCCACGCTTCCCGTCGCCGCCAGCGGAAACGCGATAAACGCCAACAACCCAAGAAACGTCATTCGCTTCATCCAGGGTTGATGCGCCAGAATGAATTCGCTGTCGCTCGACAATGAAGCGATTTTTGGTCCAATCCAGGGAACCCGAAACATGAAGCCCACATGGAAAGCGAAGAACAACGCGACCATTGCATCCTGAAACGTCACCATCCAGAAGAGGTTCGTCGGGGTCAGTCCGGGAAACGGCGTGATGATCGAAAAGCGCCCGAGGAATGCGAACGAGGCACCCGTGGCGACGAGTAATTGTCCACCGAATTTCGGCCCGTAAATGGCGTAGACCACGCCAAATGCGACCAGCGTGACAATCCACGGTCCGACCAGTGTTCCAAACCAGAGCGGGAAGTAGTTTTTGTGAAAGCTCTTTTCGAACGTCAAAAACGACTCAACCATTCGCTCGTGTTCGCGAACGTCGGGAATAACGAGGCCATGTGAATCGGGAGAATCTTTTTCGGACATTTCTGCAGTCGAGCAAACTCAGTGGGCATCCGAAAGGCAAATGAAGCAGAGGTTCTGGCAGACGCGACGCATGATCGCGAAGCAATCAGGAATTCTGATTCCACGAACGGTCAATTCGAGCAGGAAGACCTTTCTGACGATTCGAAAACGGGAATTGCATCCAGCAATGCAGTGGACGCCTCACAAACATTTTTCGAAAGTTCGTCGAGGCCCTATGGCATGATGCTCTGAATCGGCACCCAAAGCCAGCCTGGAAGGAAGAACAATCCAAGCGTCCCGGCCAGGCAGATCCCCGCAGCGATCAGCGATGGAGTCTCTGTGGGAACCGGCTGTTCGCTGCGATCGACCGGTTCACGCAGAAACATCACGCCAATGACCTTCAGATAGTACCACGCTCCCAAAGCCGCGTTGATGGCCAGTACGACAGCCAGCCACTTGTTCGATTCGTTGCCCTGGGACCATGCGGCGAAGAATAAATTCAGCTTGCCCAGGAATCCGGCAGTGGGTGGCAAACCCGCCAGGCTGAACAGGAACACCGAAAACACCAGCGCCAACGCCGGTCGCGTTCGCGACAGACCCGACAAGTCGTCCAGTGTTTCGATCCGCTTGTCACTTCGACTGGCGGCGATGAGTACCGCGAATGCCCCCAGCGTCATCGCGCCGTAGACCGCCAGGTAGAACAGCATCGCCCCGATTCCACTCACCGACTGAACGACAGGCCGATTGAGTACATCCTTGTGGATCTCATGCTCCAGACCGACGATCAGACCGACAAGCATATAACCGGCGTGCGAGACGCTTGAATAAGCCAGCAGTCGGCGAATGTCTGTTTGCATCAATGCCATCAGATTTCCGACGAACATGGTGGCCACCGCCAGCCACCACAAGAGCGGCGTCGCGGCTGGCATCATCGTCCATGAAGTCACCGCTTCGTCGGCTCCCGTGGCGGGAACCATCAGTCTGAGCAATGCAACGAAGCCCGCAATCTTCGGGACCAGCGACAGCATTGCCGCTCCGGAAGCGGGAGCACCCTGAAAGACATCGGGTGCATAGAAATGGAACGGAACGGCCGTTAATCGAAAACCAAGCCCCGCAATCAACATCACCGTTGCCACCGCGACCAGCGGATTGGCGGTCTGGCCGTGTCCGGTCGAAAACGCCGCGTGGATGGCTGACAGATTGGTCGTTCCCGTCGCGCCATACAGATAGCTCATTCCAAACAGCACGATCGCCGACGAGAAGATACTCAGCAAGAAATACTTCAGCGTCGCTTCCTGGGCGGGTGCGTCTCGCCGTGGAAGCAGCAAGAAAAGGTATGTCGGAATGCTGACGAGTTCCAGCGCCACGAACAGCCCGACAAGATCGTTTGCGGCCGCGATCAAGTTGACGCCCGCCAGGATCGCCAGTAAACAGGCATGACTTTCCGCTGAACGAGCGTCGTCCGCCTGATTCCAGTGCAGCAGCACCAGGATTGCGCCGAATGCCAGGGTCAGCCCGCGAATGTACCACGTCAGTTCATCGAGCACGAACGGACCAAATGTGCGCGTCACGGGAGGACTTTGCCACCAGACGCACGCCGCAATGATGAGCGTCAGCAGCGACAGCGAACCCCAGCGGTGCCGGAGTCCGGCCGGAGCTTCACCGCGTTCGTTGACGAGAAACGGTGCGGCAAAGAAGATCAGGCACACGGCCGCCAGCAAGATGGCGTCCGGGGCGATCAGAGAAATGGCACTGTTCAATTGTTGAATGGCTTCGTTCACGGGGCTGTCTCCGAACCGAGAGCCACGCTCGGCGTTTTCGTCAGGGTTGCAACGGTCGTTTTGTTGTAGTGCTTGCCGTCGTAAAGCTTCGCCACTGCGTCGACATCCGGTCGAATCAGATCCAGCAGAGGTTGCGGGAACAGTCCCAGCACGAGACACAACGTCAATAATGGTGCGAGAGCCGCCATTTCACGAGCATTCAAATCGCTCACAGGTTCGTGTCCGTGACTGTGGTCTTCCGCAGGGACATGGACCGGCCCGAAAAACGCATGTTGCACGACGCCCAGCAAATACCAGGCTCCCAGCACAACTCCCATGGCACCCAATGCTGCGAAAATGACTCCCTGACCGTCGCCTGCTTTGAACATTCCGGCGAGACACAAAAACTCGCCAACAAAACCATTCAAACCGGGAAGTCCAATACTGGCGAACGACGTGAAAACCATGGCGACTGCCAGCAGCGGTAACTTCGTTGCAAGGCCTCCCAGTTCATGGAGCTGTCGCGTGTGGTACCGTTCGTAGAACATGCCGACGATGCAGAAGAGAGCTCCCGTCGACAGACCGTGGTTGATCATTTGCAGCACCCCGCCGCTGATTCCCTCTTTGTTGAGTGCGAACAGGCCGAGCATGCAAAAACCGAGGTGAGCCACGGAACTATACGCAACCAGTTTCTTGATATCGTTCTGGGACAATGCGCAGAATGAACCGTACAGGATTCCGATCGAAGCCATCGTTCCGATCAACGGCAAACCGATTGCCATACAAGCGTTCGGCAGCATCGGCAACAGCAGCCTCAAAAAACCGTACGTTCCCAGCTTGAGCAACACGCCCGCCAGCAGCACCGACCCCGCTGTCGGGGCTTCGACGTGGGCCAACGGCAGCCAGGTGTGGAAGGGGAACAATGGCACCTTGACCATGAATCCCGCCGAGATCATCAGGAACAACACAGTCTGGGTCGCAGCGGGCAATGGATTTGCCACCAGGGCACTGGCCAGATCGGGAATCGAGAAAGGGGTCGTCAGAGTCGGATTTTTTTGCACGACGGCCACGACCATCGAAACCAGACCGAGCAACGTGATGAGGCCGCCGGCCAGTGTATAGACGAAAAACTTTCCCGCCGCGTAACGGCGTAACGGTCCACCCCAGATCCCAACTATGAAAAACAGCGGGATCAACGTGAACTCGAAAAACACGTAAAACAACAGGATGTCAAACGCACAGAAGACACCGATCAGGCCGGTTTCCAGGATCAACAGGCAAGCGTAAAATTCCGCGGCCCGATCCTTGATGGCCGTCCAGGAGACGAGGACAGATGAGATCGTGAGGATCGTCGTCAGCATGACCAAAGCCAGACTGATGCCGTCCAGACCCAGGTAGAACTCGAACTTGACACCAGGGCTGTGCGGACCCGCTTGTGAGAGATCGAGCCACGTTTGCCGAAGGACCATTTGAGGGCTAATCGGCCCCCGATCGCCCGACGCGACGGCTGGCAGCGCCACAAACTGCGCCGCGACGCCCCAGGACACGAAGAATGTTACGACCGTGGCAATCAATGCCACCCAGCGTGCACGAGTCGCCGTCGCTTTCGGATCCAGCAGCAACAAAGCTGCGGCCGCGAGCGCGGGAAGAAAAATCATCACCAATAACAAACTGGGCATCGAGAAAACCTTTAGGGGATTGAACCAGCAGGCCGCCGCAGAATTCCAGTCGATCGCGTGAAGGATTCTGACGACGGATAACGGACTCTTGACTCCCGAATTCTGAAACGATCTTCCTTACATTGTTGCCGCCAGCGCTCGAAGCACCGAAACCAGACAAACGACGAGACCGATCATCATGACCATTCCGTAGTTCTGCACCATTCCGTTCTGAATCGGACGGATGGCGCTGCCGAATAATCCAGGGACGAAACCGAAGCAATCGACGATTGTGTCGACAATCCAGCGATCGAAGAATTCGCAAATCGTCGCGAAACCCCGCAGCGGGTTGGCGATGAATTTGTAGCCGAACCAGTCGATAAACAGTCCCTCGTGCGAGAGCTTGAAAGGCACCGACATGCTGCGTTTCAGGTTCTGGGCAATCCCCGGTGATACGACATAGAACAGGTAGGCAATCGCAATTCCGCTGATCGCCAGGATCGAGCTGATTCCCATCATCAACGGATCCATTGGAAATTCGTGCCCCTCGGGAAGGCCTGGCGTGTGTTCCAGGTAATGACCGTACAAGTGCGTCGGTCCCGTCACGAGACCGATTCCAAGTGCGGCAACGGCTAAAATCGCCAGCGGTCCGGCCATGGCTGGCGGAGCGTCGTGCGGATGATGACCGGCTTCCTCAGGGAATTTTTCTTCACCCCAAAACGTCATAAAGTAGGCGCGGAACGTGTAGAACGCGGTCATCAATGATGCCAGCAGGGCGACTCCTAAAATGATCTGATAGAAGCCGCCGTGTTCCGGGCTTTTCGACGCGGCCGCCAATACCGCCAGAATCTCGTCCTTGCTCCAGAATCCCGACAGGAGTGGAAATCCAGACAGTGCGAGAGCCCCTGCCAGAAACGTCCAGTGCGTGATTGGTAAAGCCTTCCGCAGTCCGCTGAAACGCCGCATGTCGATGACGTCGCCCATTGCATGCATTACCGATCCCGCTGACAGGAACAGCACGGCCTTGAAGAAGGCATGAGTGAACATATGGAACATGGCGAACGTCACCGCGTGAGTTGCGAGGCTTTCGTCCCCACCCGCGGCTCCCAGCGACATGAACATGTAGCCCAACTGGCTGACGGTCGAGTACGCCAGAACACGTTTGAGGTCATACTGTGTGAGCGCGGTGATGGCCGCGATGATGGCGGTCGCGGCTCCGATACCTGCCACCAACATTTGAATATATGGTGCGTGAACAAAAAATGGCGTGCAACGAGCGACCAGATAGACACCTGCCGTGACCATCGTCGCGGCATGGATCAGGGCCGAGACCGGGGTTGGACCTTCCATCGCGTCGGGTAGCCAGACCTGAAGCGGGAATTGTGCTGACTTGCCCACCGCGCCAACAAAAAGCAACAGGCAGATCCAGTGGAAGATCTGGGGCTGAGTGTGAAGAATGTTGGCGATCGTTTGTGGCGATTCAAAGAGGGTGGCGAAGTCGAGCGTACCGAACGTCTGCCAGATGAACAGAATCGCCAGGATGAACCCGAAATCGCCGATCCGGTTGACCACAAACGCTTTCTTCGCGGCGGCAGCAGCACTTGGCTTTTGGAACCAGAAGCCGATCAACAGATAACTGCACAGGCCAACCGCTTCCCAGAAGACGAACATCAACAGGAAGTTCCCGGCGAGCACCAGCATGCACATCGAAAACACGAACAGCGACATCGACGCAAAGAAGCGAGGATAACCCGGATCGCCCTTCATGTAGCTGCTGGCGAAGATCGCGACCAGCAGGCTGACGGTGGTCACCATCGTCAACATCAGCGCGGACATGGCGTCGGCGCGCAAGACAATCGGCACGTCGATCTCTCCGACGTGGATCCACTGATAAATCACGGGGGTCATCACTGAATGACTGGCTTCGTGCTCACTGTGGCCGAAACCATCCGGAACGACCACGGTTAACAGGAACAGCGACGCCGCCCACGAGATGGCAAGGCCCAGAATCAGCGGGCGATGGGCGTACTTGCGACGAATGACGTGTCCCACCAGCACGATCCATAAACACGCCGCGAGCGGGGCGGCGGGAATCAACCAGATTACGTTCTCTTTCAGCCAGTCAATCACGTTCAACTCCGGATTCATCATTGAATTTCAATCACGTCTTCGCTTGCGTTCCGCTCTGCGTTTTGGGCATGCGACCCGCCGGAGTCAGGTGTGGCAAATCGACATTCGGGTCGGCCTGCGCGGCAGATGCGGGAGCAATCGGACTCGAGAGAACCGGCAAATCGTCTTCACCCAGTTTTCCCCACAGGAAGACGTCCAGAGACTTGCGCCGCTGGTACAGAGACAGAATCAGCGACAGTGCGAGGCCCGCTTCACAGGCGGCGATCGTCAGTACGAAGATCGTGAAAACCTGCCCCTGAGGATTGCCGTGGTAGCGACTGAAAGCGGTCAAATTGACCGAGACGCCGTGCAGCATCAACTCGGCCGAGAGCATGATCAAAATCAGATTACGGCGCGTCAGGAAGCCGATCATCCCGAGGATGAACAATGTCGCTCCGACAACCAACTGACTCTCTAAAGCGGTGGCGGTCATAATGTTCCCTGAGACCTCCGCGGTGCGATCGCGATGGCACCAATCGTGGCAATCAACAACACGGTTCCGGCCAATTCCACGGCGAACAGGTAGTCGCCAAACAACGATCGACCGAGCACTCGCAGTGAGCCGATTTCGTGCGGATTGTCCGATGGAGCCTGACTCAGCGGATTCGGATTGATCCCTGCAGGCATCGCGACGAACTGCCCGGGTCGAGCATCATCGCTCAGGTTCTTTCCATCGATGCCACCCCATTCCTGCAAGGTGAACAGCAAAGCTCCCAGCAGCACAAAGGCGACGAACGACGCGACGCCTGGCTGGAATGGTTGCTGATCGTAACTGGACGTCGTACCGGACTGTTGAGCCAGCATGATGACAAACAGGAACGTCACGATAATCGCACCGGCGTAAACGATAATTGTGGAAGCCGCGAGAAACGGAGCCGAGTTCAGCAGAAATAATCCGCAGACAGCCAGCGTCACGAGCGCGAACCACAGCGCTGAATAAACCGGATTCTTGTCCGTGATCATCAGCCCGGCACTCAGTACCGCAGCCGCCGCGAAGAGGAAAAACAATCCGTTCCGAACCGGCTCACCGGCTGGCGGCAAGAGCATCATCTGCATCATCAATACGGCGGCCAACGCGGACAGGCCGCCCAGAATCCGGGGCCGCTGTTTGACGGCTGGCATCAGCCACCAGACAGCCAGCCACCCCAATCCCAGCGGGATCAGCAGCAGTCCGTTTTCTTCGTTCCATTGCATCGCGATCAATTCCAGTCAGAAAGAAGCCTGGCAATCAGACATCCGGGTTCTCAAGTGAGAAAAGCGTTGACAATCTGATGTCGAGCATTCGTTACTCAATCACCCCCGCCGATTTGGCCTTGGCAGCCCGATCGTCGGCTCGAACGGTGGTTGCAGGTCCCAGCGTATGCAAATCCGTAAAGTCGCTGGCGTGACCCAGCTTGCCTTTATGAGTCCGGATGGGATCCTTGCCCGAATCCTTCGTCTGATCGAACACACTGAGCAACTTTTCCTTGTCGAACATCATCTCTTGCCGGGTCATCCCGACCAGATCGAAGATGTTCGTCAGCTCGATCGAATCGACCGGACAGGCCTCTTCACACATGCCGCAGTAAATGCACTTCAGTTCGTCGATCACGAACGACTTTGGAAACTTGTCACGGTCGGCCCAGTTCGGGTCGTCTTTGGGAGCGTCCTGAGCAACGATATCAATGCAGCGAGCCGGACAGGCCGTCGCACACATCATGCAAGCCACACACTTCACACGGCCCTTGTCATCCCGATTGAGCCGGTGAACGCCGCGATAGTGAGTGGGAAGATCGGGTTTCTGTTCCGGATAAAACTGGGTCACAGGATTAAAGTCGGTGACGTGGTTTCCCGTCGTACGCAGGCCATCGAATACCGCCGGAAGGAATGTCGATTCCCAGAAATTCATCGGGGGCTCTTCAACCCATTCGATGTCTTTTGGATCAATTGGCATGGTTGGACCTCATTATTCTTTTCATCCACTGCGTGGCGGAATTCTCTTCAATCAGACTTCCCGCCGAACGGAATACGGCGACATGTCTTTCCTGGTCAATCAATGTGCGTGAGCATGGTGCCCCGCCGGTTCCACAGCCATTCCCGTTTCCTTGCGAGCAAATGGTCGAGTCGACTGCGTACCAATCAAACCCGCTCCGAGGGACAGAACTGCGGACATTGGCAACAACCACCAGACGCACAGGTGAAATTGCTTGACGATCATGACCGTCACAACATTCAAGGTCGCCAGAGGAATCATGACCTTCCACGCGAGTCCCATCAATTGGTCGAACCGAAACCGCGGAATCGTCCATCGCAACATCTGAATCACGATGATGAAGGCGAACGACTTTGTCAGCAGGACCAGCACTTTCACCAAAGTTGATCCGAGGTAGTTGCTGTTCACCTCGGCAATCCACGGGAACTGCCAACCGCCGAAAAACAGAATGCTTGTCAGGAAGCTGATTGTGATCACATGGGTGTACTCACCCAGGAAGAACAAGCCCCATTTCATGGCGCTGTATTCGGTGTGCCAGCCCCCGACCAGTTCCTGCTCGCATTCCGACAAGTCGAATGGCAGCCGTTGCGCTTCGGCCATCGCGGCCGCGAAGAAAATGACACAGGCGAGCGGCTGAAACCAGATGTTCCAGCCCAGGATTCCCGCGGACGCCTGATGCAAAAGAATTTTTTCGATACTCATGGAACCGGTCAGCAAAGCCAGTCCAACGACAGACATTCCCAAGGGAATTTCGTAGCTCACCACCTGAGCACTCGCGCGCAGCGCGCCGAGCGCACTGTACTTGCTGTTGGAAGCCCAGCCGCCAAGGATGATGCCATACACGGCGAGACTGGTCACGGCGAAGATGAACACCATACCCAGGTCAATGCCCGGTGCGATGATAAAAGGAAACTGGCCGTCGGTTACGCTGAGATTTTCGGGCACCGGCCCGAACGGAACGACGGCGAACGCCAGCATCGTTGTGAAAACCGAAATACCGGGTGCGAGCACGAACAGAACCTTGTTGACGTGCGCAGGAATGATGTCCTCTTTTAACAGCAGCTTCCCCATATCCGCCAATGGCTGAAGCAAGCCCCACGGCCCGACGCGATTCGGCCCGATGCGATCCTGCATCCATGCCGACAGTTTTCGTTCGAGCAGAATCAGATACGAGCAAACGCCGAGGTTCACTTGCAACACGATCACGATCGTGAGCATCGGCATGACGAACGGGCGAGCCCATTCGGGAAACCAGTTGATGAATTGTTCAAGCATAACGCGGATCAACTTTTCCTCCCTCGCCCCGGCCAGTCAGAGAGAGTGGTTCGGGATGAGGGGATTAATTTTTAGGCTGTATGGGGCTACGATCTGGACCACTTATGTCACTGCTTGCAGTTCTGCCTTCGCTGTTGACGTCAATAACACGCCCTCTTCTCCGAGATCGCCGACGAGCAACGCGGCCAGTTCGGGAATTTCCTCCGCGATTTCCTGTCGCAACGTCGACGCATGGAACAACCCGCTTCGGCCGAGAAGCTCCATCAAAATCCGACCGTCAGGTCGGCTTCCTTCGGGGCCGCGCAATCCACGATGAATGGCTTGAGCCAGGCCGTTGTGATTCACGAACGTGCCATCCTTCTCGGCCCATGCCGCGCCAGGAAGTACGTACTGAGCTTTGGCGCTGGCTGCCGACGCCAGAATGTCCTGAACGATCAACAGCTTCAATTTGTCGAGTTTCGCAACGTCCGAAGCGCCAATCCAGCCTTCCGGATCGCCTCCCAAGACAAACAGGGAATCAATCTCGCCGCGTCCCGCCTGATCGAGGATTGTCGAGAACGAAACAACGTTTCCTTCCACATGCTTCAACACCGCTTCCACGCCAGATCGATTGGGGCACTTCTCTGCCCGAATCGTGAATTTGGCCGGAAGTACTGGATTTCCGCGAACGTCCTTCGGATAAAGATCGTCTTCCCCTTCGACGCGGACGGGTCCCATGGCCAGCTTGGCGCTCGGCGTAATCTGCTTCGCGAATTTGGCCAGCAACCACGCCTCTTCCACAGTGGCCCACGGCGAAATGACAACTGCAAAACCTGATGGTCCACGAAGCTGAGTATCTTTTAATGCTGTCCGAAGTGCTGGCAGAACCGCGTCCCAATCCTTCGAAATGGTCTGGCCGCCGGATCGTTGCTCGGGATGCGTCAAACGCTTGTCGGATTGCACGTATTTCCAGCCGAACCGGCCTTCGTCACACATGAAGCTGCCCTGAGCCTGCGGGTTCTCACGCGGCTTCAGTCGATAAAGGACATCTTCGTTCTGATCGACGGTGATACTGCAGCCGGTGCTGCACCCCGGGCACACACTGTTCTTCGACTTCAGCCACCAGACGCGTTGCTTGTACAGGAAATCCTTGCTGCACAACGCACCGACCGGACAAAGATCGACGACGTTCCCTGCCAGCTTGTTATTGCAGGGGTCGCCAGGAAAAATGTCGATCTCTTCGTGAGTTCCCCGGCTGATGACCTGTAATTCGGACGTACCGCTGATTTCACGTGTGAACCGCACACAGCGCGTACACATGATGCATCGATCGGTAAACAGCGTGATTTGATCGCCGATGTAGTCCTTGTCCGGCTTGATATTTTTGGGTTCTTGCAGCCGGCTGTATCCGCGTCCATATTCGTAACTGTAGTCTTGCAGACCACACTCGCCGGCTTGATCGCAGACGGGGCAATCGAGCGGATGATTGAGCAGCAGATATTCCAGTGTCGCCTTCTGGGCGGCCAGTACTTTCTCGCTGTTCGAGACGATGACCATGCCATCTTTCACGGGCGTCTGGCATCCCGGAGAGAGCTTGGGCTGCATCGCGATCGTGCCATCCGGCTTCTTTTCGCCGAGTTCCACGAGGCACATCCGGCAACTGGCCACAACCGACAGATCGTGGTGCCAGCAGTAACTGGGGATTTCGTCCCCCGCTCGCTGCGCCACCTGAATGCAGTTCAGCTTCTCGGTCGCACCGATCTCGACTGGCTTGTTATTGACGATGACTGTGGGCATAGGAAATCAGTGGTTTATCGAGAGAAGAAAGATTCAGTAACGCCTGGCCGGACTTCTCCAAATCAATGCGCTGCCATCAGCGCATCGGATGGTTTGACCGTTTTACGGCCGGTTTTGATGTACTCTTCAAACTCGCCCCGGAACTTCTTGATCGCATTCTTGATCGGCCACGCTGCGCCGTCGGACAACCCGCAAATCGTCGTGCCGGGGATGATCCCCATTGATGCGGCCACTTCATTCAGCAGATCCAGATCGCGAGGCTGGCCCTCGCCCATCCGGATTCGCGCCAGGATTTTGTGCATCCATGCGGTTCCTTCCCGGCACGGCGTGCATTGACCGCACGATTCGTGAGCGAAAAACCGGGCGCAATTGAATAACACGTCAACCATGCTCGTTTGATCGTCGATGACGGTAATCGCAGCCGTCCCCAGTCCGAGACAGCCAGCTTTTCCCGGGCCGTTGAAATCCAGTGGCAGGTCGAGTTCATCCGCCGAGAGGAATCCCATGCTGATTCCGCCAGGCACGACGGCCTTGGCCTTGCGACCCTTCCAGACTCCGCCGCCATGTTCGTCGATCAACTGCCGCGAAGTCACTCCCATGGGAAGTTCGACACAGCCGGGTTTGTTGACATGTCCGCTGATGCAGTAAAGCTTGGGACCGTAGCTACCTGCATCGCGAGGATTTTTCGGATCGGGCGGGACACCCATGCTCTTGAACCAGTCGACCCCGCGATCCAGAATTTGCTTGACGCAGGCCATCGTCTCGATGTTATTAACGATCGTCGGTTTGCGGAACAGACCTTCGATGGCCGGGAACGGCGGCTTGATTCGCGGCCAGGCTCGCTTTCCTTCCAGACTTTCGATCAGCCCGGTCTCTTCTCCGCAAATATAAGCGGCGGCACCGCGATGCAGTACGACGTCCAGGTCAAAGCCGGTTCCGTGGATGTTCTTTCCAAACAGGCCGGCCGCGTAACACTCGTCGATCGCCTTTTGCAAGACGCGATAACTGCGACCGTATTCATATCGCAGATAAATATACGCCTTGTTCGATTTGATCGCGTGGCAACTGATGGCGATCCCTTCGAGAACCTGATGCGGGTCTTCTTCCATCAGGATGCGGTTATTGAACGTCGCCGGTTCGGATTCGTCGGCGTTGATGGCGAGATAGATCGGACCTTTGTGATCCTTCGGCAGGAATGTCCATTTCAGTCCCGTGGGAAAGCCAGCCCCGCCGCGACCGCGAAGTCCCGATTCTTTCACGAGATTGGTCACGTCGGCCGGAGCCATCCCGAGAGCTTTCTTGAAGCCCTCGTAGCCACCGTCACGCCGGTACGTTTCAAGTAACTGGCAATCAGGCTTACCGATTCGTGCCAGTAGTGTTGGTTCGAAAGTAGACATGATTTTTCGGAAAGAAACAGATTCCGGCGTCAGAACTTAAAGAATGTTCCCGTGCTGTGACCTGCTTCTCAACTCCTCAATATTTGCTTTCACAAGGACTTCAAAAGTTCATCCGCTTTTTCGAGCGTGATGTTCATATGAGCTTCGTCATCGACCAGCACGCACGGAGCTCCGTCGCACGCCCCGAGGCATTCGGCGAATTCCATGGTCACTTTGCCATCCGCCGACGTTTGTCCGGGATGAACGTGCAATTTCTCGCACATATGCTGGAGCAGTTCTTCGCCGCCGCGAAGCATGCAACTGATACTGCGACAGACTCACACGCGGTGCTTGCCCAGCTTGTGTTTTTCGTCTTTGAAAAACTCGTAGAACGACATCGTGTCGTGGACTTCTGCCGGAAACAGTTCGAGCAACTCGGCAATCTCGCGCACGGCTTCGATCGAGACGTACCGATGAGCATCCTGCACGATGTGTAATGCGGGCAACACAACCGCTCGTTTATTCGGATACTTTGGAAACTGCGCCCGTATCTGGTCTCGCAGTTCCTCACTCAGCACACCCATCGGATCTTCTCACTTCTTGCGTTGGTCTTACCGGTCCAGTTCCGCCGCGATGATATTCAAACTGCCAAGTACCGCAACCACGTCGCTGAGCTGGTGATTCTTGATGATCTGGGGAAACACGGCGAAATGGATGTAGCTCGGAGGCCGGGTTCTTGCCCGGTACGATCGCGGACTGCCATCGCCGACGATGTAATATCCCAATTCGCCGTTCGGAGATTCCGTTGCGGCGTAGATTTCTTCCTTCGGTGTCGGAAAGCCGCGGTTCGGCATCATCACTTCAAAATGCTGGATCAATCCTTCGATACTGCGATAAACCGCGGGCTTCGCGGGGATCACCGCCTTGCTTCCGGCATCCACATTCACCGGGCCTTCCGGAATATTCTCGATGCATTGTTCGATGATCTTGATGCTCTCGACCATTTCCTGCATGCGGACGAGATACCGGGCATAACAGTCGCCATCCTTTGCGGCAATCACTTTGAAATCGAGATCGGCATACGCCAGATAGGGCTCATCCTTGCGAAGATCGCGCAGCACGCCGCTCGCGCGGGCCAATGGGCCGGCGGCACCGCGATGCAGTACGACGTC
>Ga0206811_1071_pt1 | contig 24972 bp, 15 predicted proteins | sample Alteio_BWOrgCont_53_FD_152886 | JGI IMG/M metagenome (GOLD analysis project Ga0206811, IMG submission 152886) | Enriched cells from forest soil in Barre Woods Harvard Forest LTER site, Petersham, Massachusetts, United States -... | ecosystem: Environmental > Terrestrial > Soil > Temperate forest >... | reverse complement strand
CACGTTCAGATGAGGTGAAAACCTGCCCGAACGTGACACCGCCTCAAAGGCCTTCACTCCCACGCTTCCAGTGCCTAGAAAGTTAAGCGAGTCCCCTGAAGGTAGGCGCAGGTCGCAGCCGACGGCCAATTTAAACTTTCCCGACGCGAGTGCAGTCGCCTTGGCTCGCAGAACTACGTCGCCTATGCCGGTAGCAGAGCCAGAGACCTGAGCGTTCTGGAAGCTGATAGTTTCACCGCCGGGAGTGGTGAACGAGCAATATGGTTGCACACAATCTACTCCGTTTGCTGCCACCGTAACATTCAGGATGGGTAAAGCGACCGAAGTGTCGAGCCAGCTGGTTACTCCAAAAGTCCCAAACAAGGCATACTGGTTAAGATGGGCGTCTGTCCTGACGATAGTAGCTATCGGACCGCACTGTCCTGCATCCGTGCAAAACTCGAAGATCATCGGAATTCGTTTGAGATTAATGCCGTCGAGGCTGTCAAACCGAAACCGTTGATACGTTGCGGCAACAAAGAGCTTCTTGGTGTAAAGGGTTTCTCCCCTCTCTGTTAGAACAGGACCAAAGGTCTCCGTTCCGGACGGAACAGGTAACTTAATCGCAGGGTTTTTAGTGTAGACGATACCCGAAGCTGGCGATGCTAGCGGCACAAGTGTCAACTGGGTCGCAAGAGCTTCATCAAGAGGTTGCAACGGATTCACAACGGCTTCTCCGAACAGGGACGGAATCTTGCAGTACAGCTTGTCTGCATGAGCCTGGCAAAAGCTGTTGACTTGGGCCCGTACATGAACAAAACACAAAAAGCTCACAACCAGCAGAAGCACAAAAGGACTCTTTCGCATTGGGCTTCCTTTCCCAGTATCCGTCTAGATCAGCCAACTAAAAAAGATAACTATTTATTTCTATTGAAGAGTCACCTTGAGCGGGACTGTCGTGAGCGTCTGGTTGAAGTCGGCAGCGCCCGGTGTTGCACCAGAGGCAGTGATGTTGATCGTGTATGTTCCCGTCACATGACCGCCACTCGATGCGTTGCTATGAAACGATCCACCGGTACCGCAGGCAGTCAGGAACATTAATGTTGCAAAGGCTAGCGCTGAGGTCACGAGCATCATCTTTTTCCCGCCGTGATTCTTGAATCCGATGAGGAAAATGCACCCGGTAATGACAACGGCGGAGCCGTCGAGCGGGTGTTTATCCCAGGGGTTACCACGCATCGGCAGATTGGCGTTTAGATTATTCGAAAACAACTGCAGGGTCACCGCAGTTCCCCCGGTATTGATCACTGGATTAGGCGTAAAAGAACAACTGACATCAGTTGGCAGCGTTGCCGGACTGCATGCCAGCGTGATCGATTCTCCCGCTATGCCGGTTCCGGCGGTTATTGAGATGGGTATGGTGACCGAACCGCCGGCTGGTAGCGTGTTGGTCGCAGGCACAATGATCGCGGGAACCGGGACAATAGTGATCTGGGTTGTCACGAAGATCTGAGGGTTCACAGTCGATGTGGCGGTGACAGTGATTTGCGCCGGAGTCGGTGGGGGATTTGGCGCTGTAAAGAACCCCGAAGTGCTGATCGTGCCTGCGCTGGCTGACCAGACTGCAGGTGCACTCGCCGTGAATTGAAAAGTAGTGCCGGCAACCAGCTGGGTTGCGTTCGAAGTGATAGACAGCGGCGATACGCCGACGCCGCCCAGATTCACTGTTTGCGGAGAGCCAATTCCAGCGTAACTAATTGCCAGTGCTGCGTTGCGCGCACCGAGTGATGCAGGGGTGAAGGTAACAGCGACTGAACAACTTGAGTTTCCTGCCAAGCTCGTCCCGCATGTTGTCCCTGAGCTAAGAGCGAATTCACTGGCGTTCGCCCCGCCAAGCGCTAAAATCAATCCGCCTAAGGTGTTCGCTCCCGGATTGGTGAACACGATCGTCTCTGTGTCACTCAGCGTTCCTTGAACAATGTTCCCGAAAGAGATTGATGAAGCCGATAGGGTCGGAGCTGAAAGGTTAAATGATGCGTTTGATGTAGCGCTGTCTTTATAGCCGGAAGCAACTGCTATCGCTCGTATGGTCACAGATGCATTAACGGCAATTGGGCCAGCATAGAGGGTCGAGGCTGCCGTGGGTTGGGTGCCATCGGTTGTGTAGTAGAGCTTCGCTCCCGCAAGGGAATCAGTGATGGTTGCTGTCTGGGTCGAGGAATAGCTGCCGCCCGCCGGGCTGATGTTGGGAGGGGGGGCAGCTCCAACAGGGGTAATGGTGAGCGTGCCATCCACGTAGTTGAAGCTGTAATTGGTGGCCGCCAGAGTTTTGGTGGAGAAGGTGATCGGATAGTCTCCCGGTTGTGAAGTGCTGGTCGCCGTGGTAGTCAGCACAGCCGATCCAGTTATGACGGAGCTAGTGTCACCATTCACAAATCCGGTGATCGTGTACGTCAGACTCGGGATTGGTTGACCGTAAGTGATCGGTGGGGGTGAATTTACAGTTACGGTAAGAGGGCTCTGGTTAACGGTGAAATTTAGGGTATTGGCTGAGTTAGCCAGGAAGCTTGCAGAGTCCCCAGGGTAGCTAACGGTAATCTTGTGACTACCAGCGGCGAGTGTGGGCAATGGGATCGACGCCGAGCCGTTGCTCAACGTTGAAGGCAAGGTGCTGCCTTCATCTACCTGATACATAACGTTACCGTGGGGAGAGCCTGAATTCGCGCCGGAGCTTACATTGACTGTGATATTCGTCTGGCCGTATGTGAAGGGGCCATTGTTAGTAAAAGATACGATTGTAGTTTCTAAGGTGTTGAGGTTGATAATCTTATTGACTGAGGGGTCGGCGACAGACGTGGCTTTGACTCCGACCTGTCCGCCCGTACCGCCCGGGGTAAACATGATCGAGGTGGAAGGATTAGGTCCGGTGAAGGTGCCGTTGCCTGACCACTTTACGGTATTCGGAACGCCATTTGTCACAGTGGCATTGAGGGTGACTGTCTGGCCGACGAGCACCGTGTTGGGCATATTGTTGTAGGTGCATTCTGTTCCAGGACACGAGACCGCCACTGTTAACGTTCCGGATGTAACATCGAAAATCGTGCCCGCTCCACCGCCTCCTGTTTGAACGATCGGGCAGCCGCTGGGAAATCCACCAGTGCCGTCAGTGAGTGTACATGCGCCTACAGCGCCGATCGCTCCAAGTGGAAGGAAGCTAAAAGTCAGGGTGTAAGGCTGGACGCCGACGACCCCGCTAAGATCTAAACTGAGCGATGCTGATGGGGTCAGGTGGAAGGCTTCGTTTATCGTGATGTTTTCTGTTTTGACTATTTTGCTGGGTTTACTGCTGTCCATCACATAGACCGTCCCCATTGAAGTCCCACTGACACACGGTCCACCCAAGGTGAGTGATGATCCGAGTTGTTGCTGGAGCTGCATATTGCAATAGCCAGCCAATTCTTCCTGGACGAAGAATCCTGCGTTGGAGCCGCTCGGCGAAGGAGGATCAACTGGGTAGAGCGTTGTCGTGCTCGCCGCACCGAATAAGCCTTTATCCTGAGAAGCATCATCCGTGGATCCCACAATCGAGGCGGTCCCCACGCAAGGGGGATAGACAGGGTCAGGAGTAGGAGGGTCAGTAGGAGGAGGTTTGGGCGGTTCGCTGGAGAAGCAATAGCCCGCCACACTCAGGCTTTTCCCTTGGTCGTCGCCTAGCCCTCCACCGATGGTCGCTTGCAGTAGATTTTGACCGATGGGATCGATCTGCGCAAAAAAGACATGATTATTCGTTAGATTACTGGTATCAAAAGTTACCCTTTGCCAGTTATCCGTCGTAGCGGCTCCCCCCAACCCATCATTGGGTGGACGAATTGAGGGCGGGGTGCTCTCCATGAAATCAGTACTTGAGTCGGTGGGACTCGTTGCTATGGTCGCATTCGATGTGCCTGTGACATAAATCACACCGAGTTGGTCTAACACAACCGCATTTGCACTAGTGATGCTGCTCGTTGAATCACTTCCACCAAGAAAGTCTGTGAAACGAAGCGTTCCATCTTCTGACAGATTAGTCACGAATCCATCTTGCGACCCCGCAGGAACCGCACTCGGCAACATGACCGGAGTTGTGAGATTTCCGCTGTCATCAAGGCGGGTGAATTGAAAAATTGGGGGGACCGTTGCGGACGGGGGAATGTTGGGAAAGTTGGTTGATGCTGTAGAGCCGACTAGTACCGCATTCCCTGCACCATCGACCGCAATCGAAGAGGCAGAATCATTCCCGGATCCTCCTAGGTAGGTGGAATAGTTAAGAACTGGGGAACTCGGTAAGCTCGAGATAGCTAATACAAACGCATCTCCAGACCCACCACCGTAGGTCGTCTGACATGCCGTACATTTTGTCGGAAAATCCGTCGAAGACGTTTGCCCGGTGACATAAACCACCGAATTCATACCATCAGAGACCGCGATGGCTTTCCCTTGATCGGTGCCACTTCCGCCTATGAAGGACGAGAATAAAAGCGCGCCTGTTGGTCCGAGTTCCAGCAAATATGCATGTGTACCCGAGGCCAGTGCGGACCCGCTTGTGACCAGCTGCTGGAACGCAAGATCGGCCTGCGGGATCGTCAAGCTGCCAGCTGCCGCCATTCCGGTAATATATGCGTCACCTGTTTTATCCACGCCGATTCCGTTGCCGACTGCGGCCAATGCAAGCGAATAAATGAGGGTCAGGCCAGAATTAAGCTTTGCCACGTATCCCGTGCAGTTTTGGGAACAGATTTTGGTGCCTAATGAAGGGAGCCCGTTTGGATTGGTGGTCGATCCCGTCGCATATAGATTAAAGTTGCTGTCTGCCACCATGGAAGTCGGCTTCGTGGTACCTGTATTACCTCCTAGGTAGGTTGCGGACAAGACGGTGGGGTAAGTGACAGCGGTCGAGTTAGGGTCTGTAGTTTGAGGCGAGTTCGCTCCCCAAATGGGAATGTCCGTTGTTGTCGCCTGAATTTCGAGGATAAGTGTATCGACCCCGCAACTGCCAGCGCTGCAGTTGGGGTTGGAGACACTCGCATTCCCAGGCTCCTCCAGTTTTACTGAGCTGGTAGAAAGAGCCACATAATATTGACTCTGTGACGCCCCTTGTATGACACTCACAGCGTCGTCCGCACCGTTCCCGCCGATGTATGTTCCATAAAAGAAGATCGGGTCGATGATCACTTCGTGGCCTCGATCGTACGGACCGAGGTGGATTGAGGCCTGATCTCCCTGGATTTGCCAGTCCGCGTCCACCGCTTTCTTTTTCCCATCCAGCACTTGAAACGCCTTGAGAGCTCTCACGCTAAGTTGGTCCTGTCCTTCGAAAGACAGGTCTTTCCCATGTAGAAGCGGCTTAAGCCCTTCAAAACGCATAAGGATTTGGCTCGGATCGGCGCCGGGAGAAATGACGAAGTCATACTCCAACTCGCTGCCATTGCCGTGATAAACGAGGTCGATTCCTTTGTAGATTCCCGGGTACACGACCGAACGAAAGCTAGGGACAGTCAGATGCCAATTGCGTGGATCACTACCCAGGTAATAATTTGTCTGTGTTGCGGCATGCTCGCGGCCCATAGGTTCCGCCACCTCTGCCCCCAGCAAATGCATGGAGACACCACGAGCAGTGCTATTCGGCATGTGCGAAAGGTTGAGAGCCAATCCGTCTGAATTCAAAAACAACGTGTAGCCCGGCCCTTTGGCCAGAAAGCGTGCTCTTCTATCTGCCTGCCCTTCATTCTCCTCGAATTGAAGCGGAAGATTTCCAAGAACGGAATGTGATATGCCGCTCGCTGGCGGCCCGTGCCTGGCACTCGCCTCGGCCAAAGGCCTTCTCGGTGAGGCCTCGACCGTCTGCGACACCAAAGTGCACGGCCAGAAGGATAGGCTAATTAGAACGCCTGGCAGAAAACGGGCAATGCCACCAGAACGCATATTGAAACTCCTCGGAAAAGGGTCTGTACACGCTGAAACAGCAGACAGATCGAAAAGGGGCCGGGACTACAGTTAGGGCTGCATTTATATACTGATTAAAATGAATTAGCAACGAAAAAAGTTATCAAGTTGCAACCAGATTTGCTCACTCTGCCGCTTTAAGGAGAGCATCGTAAGAAATCCTGGCGGCCCGTCAGTTCCGTTTCTGTCAATGACATAAGTGAAGCTGAGAGTGGCTAATCCGCGCTTCTTTATTTAAGCGGAGCGCGCACTTTCGCCGTGACGCCCACTGTTATATAAGTGACATCTGGGATCGTCTGCTGTGCGGCATCCATAACGTTTAGGCTGCTGGTATTGGCCGGAACGATCAGGCCGTCTTTGATGACAAGCCCTGCCTGCTGCTTGCTGAAAGATGCGAGATGGGTACTCGGAATGACTATATACATTCCTTGTTTCAGTCTCATCTTCGATCCCTCGAAGGAATCTCGCGCTTCTTTGGTAGCGTAGATGAAATTGTCAGCGCTTTGGAACAGCCAATCAGTATTAGCATCCTTTGTCAGCCCGGCCACGATTTTGTCGACAGTGAGCAGGGCAGTCACGGCGATGGCGGGCAGCCCCAGACCCATGATTGGTAAAAGCAGCCCATGGCTGCTACGAATCGTGTCAAAGAGCTGCATCCAACGGCTCTTTCGGTGCTGTAGGAAGAAATTCCAAGTCCAGGTTCCTCCTCCACCGGGAAAGGCGACACTTGTCAACTTGCCCCATGTTGTTCCGGGATCAAAAGTCATGTCTTTCAATGGAGGAAGCTTCTTGTTCTCGGGTAAGAATGCCGCTATTGCTGTCCAAGCAAGTCGTTCCGTGAGTGACGGCATTGGTGTTGATTGTTGCAGGTCGATTCGAAGCGACCCTCCGTCCAAATTCGCAAATCGCGACTGATCATTGGTGGAAGGACGTATGTGGTCAACATTCACGAGGACGTTGACATCGCCTCGATCAGGTAATCCTATATCTCCAATATCGCTACCAGTCACAAAACCCTTGCTCTTATCGTAGTAGATACACACAGCGCGAGGAGCAACGTTAGGTCCAATCGATCTAGTCCTGCCATAGTCCGGATTCCGGATATCCTCGCTCCAGAAATCGTACGTCGCCTGCACCTTCTCGGAAGACTGCTCACCTGAATCACCGGGCTTTGACAAGACTTGTCCAATCGTATCCGCTGAAAGCCATGAGGAACAAATTGCAGAGAGAGCACTGATGGACGATAGTGCACTGAGTAGGTCTCTTCGACTGGTTTTCACTCTGTTTGACTCCATTTTGCGTTTCGTCTTGCTCTACCCAATTAAGCGAATGCGGTCACATCATCGCTGGTGTCACAGCGCCAGTAAAAATAAATGAAGACAGCCATAGCGCCCGCTAGTGGGTGCCAAAGCAGGCCATGCGGTTGCGGCCCTGTTGGACTGCACATGAATTTACCAGTCTGAGAGAAAATCCAGAAAAATGTGGCCACACCAATACAGCCTACAGCCGACCACCATCGCCAAGTCGGTCTCTCGCTTTGTCGAATCCACAGCACTATCTGTAGTGGGAGATAGCACAGGAGCACCTGAACCAGGATCAAAATCGCCGAGATTGGCGCATCAGGATTATTCACCGATAGGTATTCACCAAGTCCAGTGACCAGAGCCACGGTGAGAATATAACCTACCCACATAACCCATTCGGGGATCGAGATCCATAGACGGCGTAGCGTGTAGACGATAAGAAAATCCACGAAAACATACATGGAAAGGTCATCGGTGATTCCGCCCCACTCCTTTATCGCGCCGTGAAACCACATGCTGCCGAGCCCAAGGAAAAGAACGGCAAATATGTAGACGTCGGGGAACAATGTATTCGATCCTATTAAATTTTGCGCGCCATCCCTGCGCGACCAATAAACACTCCAAGCGACGATGAAAGATGTCACAATCGCGTAGAGGTTGAACCATGTATTTTGCTTCTGGCGTACACCGGGCTTTCCTTGAGCTGCATCTGAGACCGAAAACGCCTCACAATAGCAGGTATTGTCGGCTGCTATCTTCTTAAGCTCAAGCTGATAATTTTTCTGCGCTTGCGCTGAAGCATGAGGCGGGGGAGCAACCAGCGCGCTCTCCGGCAACTGCTTGTCCGACCCCCATACGCAATTGTTGATAGGACCTGGCCAGCCCGCCAGCATAAAAACCAGAAATAATCCGAGAACAACGACAATACCGATTCCCCAAACGTAGAATCCCGAATACATGCGGTCAAACACTTGATATCTCCTTCGGTCGAGATAGTTTGCTACATGCCACCGCAATCGCGTTCGCTAGCTCTCTTCTGCAACGATCCTAAAAGGTATACGAAATCCCGACGAGCGGAACTGCTGTCGCTCTTAACCCCGAATTGTTTAGTTTGAGGGTGACGTTGCCCGTAATTAGGATGTTGTTCCAAAGATTCGCCTTTACACCCAAAGCCAGGTTTTCGGCCGGATAAGAGCCGCTCTCTTGCACGATCGTTTTAAAGGACTGAGAAGCATTGTTGACCGGTGCGCTCAACATTTTTGATGTGGACACCTGCGGAGCGTTAAAGAAAACCTGACCGAGAAGGTCACCTGTCACCGTGACCCGTCTAGTTACGCCGAAATCTGCTCCCGCGGTATAGGAGAAAAAGCCGGGGAGTAAATCTCGCTGGCCCGACGCATTGGTTGCAAGCACGGAATGGCTGTTCCATTGATATGCCAGATCCAGGTGAGGGGTTAATCTCCCCCGATGTGAAATCACTACATAGGGCTCCAGGCCGAAAGCTCCAGATCCAAGAAAATTCTCTGCATCACCGGATGGGATTCGGAATTCACCACCTATTGCCAAATCAAACTTTTCCCGCATCAGAGTTCTATGTTTGGCCGAGATAACTACATCACCCGCCCCGCTGGCCTCACCGGGAAGGAACTCGGAGAAGGTCGCCGTGGCACTGCTCATCGTGCTGTATTCAGTTCCTTGCGCACTCACGCCCATTGAGACACGTGCAAAGGGAACCGCAATGGAAACGTCAAGTCGGTCAGTAACTCCGAAGGTTGCTGCGCCAACATACTGGTTAATGGTTGCGCTTACACGGGTATTAACGCTCGTGACGACCAGGGGTTCCTGAGTATTAGGAAAGTAAAAGAGAATGGGCAGATTCCGCAGGCTATTGTTGTCAATTTGACTAAACGAGAACCGTTGATACGTAGTTGAAAAGTATGCTCGGCCACGGCCGATTGTTTCCGCTCTCTCCGTAAGAACCGGTCCGAAGCTCAATTGCGATTGAGCATAAACGCCTTGCGATTTGTCAAAAGTATACAGAAACCCTGATGCTCGCGAGGGCAACGGCAACTGGGAGATCTGCGTTCCAAAGGCAGAGTTGAAGAAGTTGAATGTGGCCGGGGGAGTGTGAAGCACGGTCGGGATGAGACAGGCAAGCTTGGTATTACCGCACGCAGTCTGCCCCACTGCGACCGACGGCAAGAACATTAACATAAGCGCGGTATTCACCAAAATTCGAGTCAGCATGCTTCTTTCCTCTGCCTGCCGCCAACGGCGTGTGGCCCCCTGATACTTCCCTGCTTACTACGTGGCCCTGATGTCGCGGAGCCCGGTGTTACTGTGGCTGGCTTACTGTCAGTGGCACGATCAGCGAAATCTGTATGAAGCCCGATGTATTTGAATTGACTGGGTTGTCGACAATAGTTATCTGATAGCTCCCAGGTGGGGTGCCTGATGGCGAATTCGCCGACGGCAGGACAAACCCACCACCACAGCCCACAAGTTGCAAGAGCAGCCCAACTACTAAGATCTGCGCCCCGTAAATCTTCAAGATCCGCCGACGCGAAACTCTCTTACCCAATCCGATGCACCAGAAAAGCATCGCCGGCAAGGGAAGACAGACAGCGTAGAACCAGGCTTTTCGAACCATGGAGGTAGCGGCAACTGCACTTCCTGTCGTCTGGATATTGATTGTTACGCTTGTTTTCGGAGGGGAAAGCGTCACGGGTGACGGTGTTGAGTTACAGCTGATCCCAAGAGCCGACGCATCATCAACATTGCCCTTAGAGTCTATAACCGTTGTGCACGTAAATGTCACTTGTACTGGCGAATAAGGCCAAGGCAGACTAATCGGGACGTTAGTGCTCTGCCCTGGGAACACAGCATTAACGGACGTGGCCGGAATCAGGATCGTCTCGTTGCTGATTGTCCCCTGCAAATTGAACGAATCTGTTGCTGTGGCCGTTATCGCATATGTGGAGGGCTGGCTTGGATCCGATGGCGGACCATATGTGTGTGTCGCGGTGAAGGTCCCGTCTGGCTGAGAAGACGCGGTAGATGAAGAACCGTCACCCCAACTGATGCTTGTGGTGATCGGCAAATTCTGCGGATCAGTGCAACTTACTATACCTTCGATATTGTACTGAGTATGAAAATCAGACGTGTCACTTCCAGTTCCTTGTAAGGCAAGATTGGTGCAGGTGGGAGCATGGTTAACAATAATCATTACCGTGTTGCTCGCTATACTTCCAGATTGTCCTTGTACCAGGGTGCTCACTAATACCCAGTAACTGGTCGTAGTGGTTAGTGCGGGCGTTGTATATGAACTGCCGGTGGCCCCTCCAATAGGCATTGAAGTATTGCCGCTCTGTCCCTGATACCACTGATAAGCGAGCGGCGGCGTACCCGTTGCCGCTACTGTCAGGGTGGCTGTCTGACCATTCACGATGGCTTGACTGACTGGCTCGGTCGCGATTGCAGGGGGAGAATATGGGATGACAGTGATCGTGGCAGGCACGCTCATCGCTTCTGCCCCCGCGACCCGATTGAAGACTATTACCGAATAATTTGTGGTCGTAGTCAGGCTCGGAGTGGTATAGGAACTCGAAGTAGCACCCGGAATGCGTGAGGTCGTACCTCCAATTTGGGAATACCACTGATAAGTAAATGGAGCCGTGCCGGCGGCGGTTACCGATAAATTGGCGGACTGGCCGTAATCAATGGTTTGGCTGACGGGCTGGGTTGTGATCGCCGGGCGAATCGAAGGCATTGCCGCAACGCCCTGAGAGCTGCGTCCAACGTTCAAAGTGTTTGTAACCTCGCGTGTATTCGCGTCGATAACTGAAACCTGCCCAGCATTTCCGGTACCGCTGGCGCTCTGGTTGCAACAGCTGGTCACATACACGTCGGCGCCGTCAGCGGAAACGGCAACTCCTTCTGGGCCGTTTCCGACGGTTATTGCTCCGTTATAGCTGGAGAGAGCTGGATTAAACAGATAAATCTGCCCGTCTGAACTGACATCGGCGATCGCATACAGGATGCCAGCGGGAGTAGTAGCAAAACCATAGTCGGATGGGGAAACGAGGCCACTCGTAGGGCCGTTGGGTAGCATAGATACGGTGTTGTTGCTCGTATTGATGCACGCGACGATAAAGTTGATAAGGCTACCGCTCAGGACGGAAGCAGACATACAGGCAAGAGACCCATCAGGAGTCACAGCCATTGATGCGGTTGAACTAATAGCGGTGCCTGGAATTGGAATTTGTGTCACCGCGCGTGATGCTACATTGATTTTGTCGAAGCATGCCGTCGTCTGGCCATTTACAGTACAGGTGTCCGCTACATAAGCGGTGGTGCCATCGGGCGTGAAGGCGATCCCAGCGGGTTCCATCAGGTTGGGGATGGACGCCTTCACTGTCGGCGGGCTCGTTGTGGTATCGATAATTTCCACTCCAGAGAAACTCCCAGAGGGATAGGTGTAGGTCTCTGTCACCCACGCTTCTGTTCCATCCGGTGTAACAGCTATATCCACAGGAGCATCCTGCAGCGGAACGGCGGGGCCAAGAGTGTTGCTGTTCGTGTAAATAAGCGATACCTTCGTACTCGATGCGATGGCAACATAAGCGACTGCATTGTCAGGAGTAATTGCCAGCGCTCCGGGCTGGCCCGGGACAGTAACAGGAGTCGTTAGCACGGTGTTCGTTGAGGCGTTGATGACTGAAACAGTACTGTCCAGCGCGTTGGCCACGTATACGCATGGATAGATTGCACCATTAGGGTCACAACCAGCGGTCTGGCCTTGAGCCACGATCGCATGGAATGCCAGCGCAATAGCTACCGCTGCCAACACACCGGCGATACGCGCGGATGCGCGAACACGAACTTGAACTGGCCCGAACCTGCACTCATTCTTCACGGTATCCACTCCATTGTTGATCTGAAGAAGAGGCCCGATGTATAGGGACGCGACTTTAATGCACGTTTCTAATGAGTGTCAACAAATTATCTCAGTACCCATACGTGAGTTATTAGAAATATGCAGCCGGGATAATTGCTGTCAGGTGCTACTGTCATCACTCACCTCGACTTAACACCGTTAACCAGCCAGGCTCCCTGCTGATTCTTCGTCAGCATAATTTCGACGGAATTTACCTGCGGAGGCTGTCGTCTCCCTACCCACGTATAGAACATCCATTGATCGCAATCGACCCTCGCAGTTTCCGCGTCATGAGTTTCAATCACATTTCTCAGTTGCACTTTGACGGCTTTAAGTCCAGGAGAACGAACGGCCTGACCCAGCGCTTTCTCTTGCTCCCTGGTTAAGGTTGGCCAAACTTCTCTTATCAGGTGCATATCCATAGATGCATAAGCATCCTCGTACTTACCTAGACTGGCATCAATCGCGCCTTTCTCCGGGTCAGGTGGTGGTGGTGGAAGAGCAATAGGCAGGAGATGTGATGCCTTGGGCTGCACCTCTGCTTCTCCGCTGTGGCTCGTTGCCCGATAAAAGACAAAGTCTCCTTCGTCGTGAAGCGAGTCACGAATCGGTTTATACGTTGGCGTCTGCGCCGACCTTCCCATTACCTGTAGACTGACGTGAGAGAACAGTTCTGTGGCAGTAAATACGTCTCCCGGAGGAGCAACTAGATTCCGCAATAGAACATTGGCAAAGACCGAATGATTTGAGGGTCCCCACGTCCCGTCGTTGTCCTGAACCGGTTCGTCTCCACCGCTCGACATGATGTTCCTGGATTTTCTCTCCAGCATCCTCGCCAAGTAGACCGAATGATCTTCGGGGACAGCACCGGGCCCAGCACCCATGTCGCGCGCAAGCATTCCCGAGTAGCAGCTATCGGAGATTATCAGAACATGTCGTGCTGGAATGGCCTTGGCTGCCCCAGTGATGTCCGCGGCAGTTATCCAGCGAGCATACGTGTCTTTGCCCGCATCGACAGGTGCCCAGTAGGCCTGGTCTTCATCCTTGTCGTAATACCCATGTCCGCCGTAATAGATCAACAGTTCATCGTTCTCATTCAACAAACGACGGTAGTGATCAAGCGCCCCGATAATTTGGTCCCTCGTAGCATCTGCCAGCAGCTGCGTTGTGAAACCATACTGACCTTTAAGGGCCTGCTCAATCTCTGTTGCATCGTTCACCGGCGTCTCTAACGGAGGCAGAAATGGGTTGCTGCGGATGCCGATCACTAGTGCGTAGAAATTAGGTCGGCTTTCTTGCGTAGGCGATGCGGTCTTTAAGTTGACGACACCACGATCCTGCGCATCTGCCGGTACTGCTACGCCTGCCGGCCCGATAAGCCAAACGAACGAAGCAAGGTTAACGATGCATTGTTTAAGAACTCGGGACATCACAATCATCTCCCCATGGCCGCATGAAGTGCAGTAAGCAAATCATTAGGGCTCATATAGTGAAGGTTTACATTGTCAAAAACCGAAAAATTGTAGTTTTCCCCCGTATTTGTCGTGATATGAAATGCTTGGAGAGCAGATAGCAGCAGGCCGTTCTTCTTGGCTTCCTTGATTGAGTTGTATGGAATAAAGAAGTTATGCATTCCGTGCGTTCCCTTTACTGCCTGGTAGCGCACGCCGCCCGGTTCAAGCGTCATCCATCCCATACAGTTTTGCGAGGCATCAGTTCCCCCATAATGGACAATTGCGTAAGGCTGGGTCGCGGTCGCTTGCGGTACATTATTCACGGCGCTTTGAATGGGAGCCGCACCTTGGGATGAGCCAGACAATTCTTGTTGAACGCGTTGCGCTGCCGCCTGCGCCTGGCTATCTCCCAGATTTGTCGCTTTCTGATACCACGCCAGGGCCTCGGTCAGGTTTGGCTGTACACCAACTCCACGTTCATATGCACTGCCGAGTGCCTGCATCGCCGCAGCATTGCCTCCGTCCGCAGACTTGCGGTACCAGCGCACTGCCTCTGTATCATTTTTGATAACGCCCATACCGTTTTCATAGAGTGCGCCTACCATGCCCATCGCCTGCGGATTTCCAGCATCCGCTGCCATGCGAAACAGGCGCATCGCTGCTACGTCATCTTTGGCCGTACCTTGGCCAACAAGGTACATGAGACCCAACGCGCACACAGCCGGTTGAGATCCGGTTGCGGTAAGACGCTTGTAGGACTCGAAAGCCGCTGTGTAATTGCCGGCCTTCAGTAAATTGGCTGCGTTTTCCAAAGTATCTGTGGGAGGAGCCGCGGTGGCCGTCGATTCTGCGGGGGTTCGCTGTAGCGGCACTGAATTCGTAATGGCAGGCGCCGCAACTGCTTGCACCACTGGGGACCCACGCTTGGCTTCTGACAGTTGAGTGAAGACAAATTCTCCGCCTTCATCCCCGGACTTCGCGATCGGTATATATTCGGGCACTTGGTCGGAGCGACCTGCCACTTTCCGCTGAACAAAGGTCTCGAACAATTCTGCGGCAGTAAATTGGCCGCGATCCATCAAGCGAAGACTGTCGAGCACCGCCTGTGCAAAAATCGAGTGCCCGTTACCCCCTCCGTCCGCGACCGGCTCGTCTCCGCCGCTGGACATAAGAGTCCTCGATTTCAGCTTAATGATGGTTGCAAGCCATCGGTTCGTCTCTTCCGAGGTGATGGAAGCATGGCCTTCACGCGTGAGGGCACCGGAATAACAGCTGTCGGAGATGATAATCACGTGCTGTGAAGGTATAGCCCGTATATTGCTAGTAATGTCATCAGCGCTGATCCAGTTGGAATTGTTGTCGCGTTTAGCGTCAACCGGGAGCCAATACGCTTCATTCGTTTCTTTATCGTGGTGTCCGTGACCCGCATAGTAGATCAACAGATTGGATTCTTGAGGGAGTCTGCGGCGGTATTCATTTAGCGCGCTGAGAATTTGATCACGGCCAGCATCGTGCAGGACCTTCGTCTCAAATCCATACCGATCACGCAGGAGCTGCGCAATCGCGTTAGCATCATTAATAGCCGTCACTAACTTATTGGTGTAAAGGTAGTCATTATTGCCAATCACCAGCGCATAATAGGACACGGGCGCAGTGCTATTGGATGACGTACGACTTATGACCTCCACGCCGCGTTTCGCTGATGCTGTCTGCGAGGGGGAAGGAATGGCAGCGACTGACAGCAAACAGACGTACAAAATGATTAGGCGGTGTAGACTCTTTCGCATCTGAGCCACTCCGTTGATTTAGTTAATCCAAGCCCTTCACGCAGGGTGACGCTCAGCAAGGTGGGATCTCGACATCACTCTAGGCGCGTGTCAAGGAATACGATACATACGATAGTGCTCTTCCACTTGCTTCGTTACAACATTTTTTTGGCGTGAGCTGCAATCTCGATGCAACATACAGGGAGATAACGAGCCAACATTAAGCTGCTAACCCTCACTGGTCCGAATCCACGAGGACAACAAAGGCATCGCCGGATTTATTCCCCAACTGCTGAGCCAGAACATCACCACGTTCCTGTGTTGGCTCTAAACCAACCAGAACGCGCCACGTTTGGTCACCCGGCCGGTACACCAATCTGGTGGTACCAAACTTTGCTTGCATCTGCTCTCGAAGCTGTTCGGCGCTTGCACGATCTGCGAAGGACCCAACCTGAACGGCGAACATGTCTACACCGCGTGTTGCCGGTTGGCTGATGATCTTAAGCTGGACATTGGCAATACCTGGCATAGAAATCGTTTGTGCGGCCGCGTGCGAGAGATCAATGATTCTTCCTTGAACAAATGGTCCCCGATCATTGATCTTTACCTGAACCTTCAGCCCGTTGTCGGTTCTGTTTACTTCGACTACAGTTCCGAGAGGCAGAGTACGATGAGCAGCAGTGAGCTTCTCCATGTCGTATATCTCGCCGCTGGCTGTTGCGCGGCCATTGAAGGGAACACCGTACCAACTGGCAATACCGGTTAACCCGTCCTGTGTTGGCTGAGCCGGCTTAGATTTGCACGAGACCAGTGAGAGAAAGATGACGGAAGCGACCCACAATGTCGCAATTGGAGTGAGAGGATGCTTCCGCAATTGATTCTTCTCCCTTCAAAACAAATAGACAACCTGGTTAGTCCCAGCGACTGACTTCAGCGTTCACTTGCTCATTTCCGCGTTCTTGCCTGACACTTCAAAGGACGAAAAAACAGAAAATATACCTTTGGAAGAACCTGTGTTCTCCAGTTGTTTCTTGGCTAATGTGCGCGCTTTACGACTAACACTCTCTGCGTTACGGTCCACGCGGCTAAGTTGGTTGGACCGGCCGCGACAGGGGCAATCCCTCGGGTTGACTCCACGAGCAATCCCTGCAGAGGGTCTAATTCTCCCGCAGGTACCTCGTCTGCGCCACGAATGCTCTTCTGTGTAAGAGATGTCAAATCAATAGGTTTGACACTTGCGAAAACCTTGAGAATATCCGTTTCTCTTGCGCGGCCCTTGGAAACAAAGGTTTTGAAAGATTCCGAATGCGTCGATCCGGGAGTAAGGACTGCCTTCGTACCTTGCTCAGTCGGATAGACAACGTTAATGCTCCCATCGCTAGAAAGGTCTAAGATCGCGATGTAAAGATCTCTCTCGTAGTTATTCGTGAGTGAGGCTTCGACTACCTCCCCTTCTGTTACACCCATATCCGGTCGCCCAACCCTCGCCATTGGATCTCGAGTCTGGCTTCCTTTCAAAGTAAAGGACAAGTTGATATCTGACTGCGGGTTATGTATCGAGAGCACATTAAACCACTGCGCCCACGATTTCAATTGGTTGACAACGTGCTGTGTATAGTCAGCGTCTGTGATAGCGACCGGTGGGGACAGTGTCGAGGCATCTGCGCCAAGAGTTTGAAGCACATTTCCTGATTGCCTCAACTGCATGTTACAAAGCGTGGGCTTGTCCACAATTTCAATATATTTAACGGATTGCAGTGCGTCCCGAATCGATTGCAGGGGTTGAGAATCGGCCGGACCATCAATGAACAGGCGCATCTTCAAGGTGCCGAAACGGTGTTGCCGTTCAACGGCGCGAGAAGCAGGGGCGATCTTCCCTCCTGAAATCAGACTAGCCTCTGAACTGATTGGACCGACGGAGACGATCTGAACACTTCCAACTGCCTTCTCTGGTGGAGCAAATTTCCTGCTTCCTTGCGCATAGACTTCGTAGACCGACCCAACAGTGGCCCCGGAAACCTGGCCGATCCCGAGCGTGATGTGGCGGGCATCCAGAAGCGAAGGTGCCGCTGTAACGTATACCCGCGCAATGCTACTGCCATCCCCGAAGACATACTGATCCGCCTCCGCACCCTCGAGTGACGGGTCCTGCCCCGGATAATTGGCTTTCACATTACCGATTACGCTATCCATAACATCACGATACGTGGCTCCTGCCTTTGCACCTCGAAGCTGTTGTGCAAGAAAGTAAGTCAGGGCACCGTGGTCTTTCCCATCACCGAAATGCTCAAAAGCGCTCTCGCGCGAGGAAGCCGCCGAGATCGCCGCAAACTTGGGAGTATCCGATGCGCCGATTGCTCCCACTGATCGCGTAGCAGACGTGCTATCCGCGAGTTGTGGTGTCAGCGATCGCGTATCGGGAGGAATGGAGCGCACGCGTGCGCCTCGGACTAGCGTGCCCGAATGGCAGCTGTCCAGAATAAAAGTAACATTCTTGGTCTTAGCCGCAAGCTGGGTCAGCAGAGCATGCAATTCCGTCCCACTGATGTCTTGCACTTTGCCTTGAGGGTCTCTCGAATCATAAGGAACGATAGTTTCATCCAGTCCGCTGATTTTTCCCCCGGAGATGGCTGGCGCTTGCGACCCATGACCGCTGAAATCGAAGACGACGATGTCCCCCGGCTGCGCTTTAGCAATCAGATGAGTCTTAATCGCATCAATGATGGCGGCGTGCGTCGCTTGCGGGCCTGTCAGGACCAGAATATTTTCGGGCGGAAATTCGAACTTTCCAATCAGCACCTGTCGCATGTCCTCAACATCGTTGATCGAGCCGGCAAGCGGTGAGATGCTCTCTGGATGTCCGTAGTCGTTAATGCCCACTAGGAGGGCATATTTATTAGGCGCATTCGCACTGGGCGCGCTCGACGCTGACTCAGGTTTTTCGTTGGAAGATTTCGCGCCTTGAAGAGAAGGGAGCCGCACCATACAGACAATCAGCAAGATTGCTAATGCGGCGCCGGTCGAGCTCAGGGTAGGTTTCTTCATATAAACTCCCGAGACAAACAGCTCAGTCGTCGATACCTTTGTACTGCAACGCGATGTAGCCTCTGAAGCGAGACCAAGTAGTCGCGTGGCAAATGACTCTAGCTGCGCTGCCCGATGCCTCACAGATATTGAACGTTCCGTCTCGGTTATAACCGGTAAACAAGACGACATGCGATCCCGGTTTATTCAACGCATCACCGGGCTTCAAGTCTGTGAAGACATTGGCTTTCAATTTGCCAGCAATCGTCCGAATGTTGCTGGTGCTGTAAGCGTGACCCGTGGTCGGTAGTCCCCAGCAGAGAGTAACGAAGGCAGAGCAATCAATCCCTGCGGTACAAGACAAAACGCCATAACGGCTATGGCTGCCGGCAGCCAGCCCTCGGACTAGCTTTTGATCAAAGAGATCGGGCCCGTCCACTCCTCCCCAGTTGTATGGTATGCCGGTTATGTGCTGACCACTTGCCCAATCGCTCTTATAAATTCTTGAGCAAGAGGCATGCAGATTCTGTACTCCACAGACCCACGAATGAGCCGCGAGGTTTTTCGCTCGCGCGACCGCTTCGGCCCTCGTTGTAGAAGGCAGGCGAGCTATCAGACTTGTCTGCGTGCCGCTCGACGAAATGCAACTCACCCACGTATACAAAATCAGAAGAGATGCCCAAAGGCGCGGCCACGGATGTATATCTTTCATAGGTCCGGAACCCTTCAGTTCATGTCCCAGATGTTAATTTCAACCTCGGAACTGGTTGTCATCAGCTGATAGATTTTGCCCTTACGAACGCGAAGCTCATCCACTGGCGGGATGTAATAGTTTAAGGGTAGATTTGTGGTTTCGCTTAGAAGGTTGCCGTTTGCGTCGTACTTGCGGACAGTTTTGTTTACGTTTATTCCTTCTGTTAACTCGCCCGATGTGCTCTCAAGTGCCACATACAATTTGCCAGTGTTATCGACAGCAAGACCTTGTAGAGATACGAGACTCTGACCAACTCGCTCCAAGTGGACCGTTATCGAATTTCCCTTACCATTTGAGATTGAGCCACTGGTTGCAGTGAGTTTTTGGGCCTGTGCCGCGTCTAGTGGAGGAGAGACTTCTCCCGGAATAGTCTTCCCTTCTCGATCAAATGCATGAAGTTGGCCAGTGTTGGCTTCACGAATCAACGCTCTCCCATCTGGCAGAACACGAATGCTGTCAGCCGCAAAGCCAATATTCCATGATTGACGCAATTTTCCTTGGGAATCGAACGTCACGACCCGATTGCGCAATGGATCGCTGATCAAAATGCCTCCGTCATCAAGAATGTCGAAACCGTCGGGTCCTTCAGGAAGTTCTTCCGCCGCACCCGGTGAGGTGGCCAGAATTGCAGAATCCTTCCCCGAAGCTTGAGATGTCTCTTGAGAACCTACAGCAGTCAAGGGAATTCGGATGACATGCGTCATTTCGACTGTTCGAACTTCTACTTGCGGACGCCCTTCACCTCCACTCACCAGGAGAACTGCGGAGGTGCAGAGTACGGCGACAGCAAACAATCGAGTCATCTAAATGCCGATCTAAGCAGCGATAAATTTAGCGCACTTCTCTGCGGTCGTCCAGCCATTCCTGGACTTAGTTTGAAAGGTCAATGAAACATCAGAAAGAAACCGACGGTCCGCGGAATCTCGTCCGCATAGCGCGTTCACATCAGTTCACCCTCGTGGCGATAGTACTTATACAGGAAGGCTGCCGCCACCGCGGACAAGGTATGGAAAATGGCATGGCCCTGAACCACGGAATCGGGAAAACATAATGGCTTCCTTGTAAAAGACAACAGCCAGATGACGAGCGCCAAAAAGAAGGTGATTCCTCCCGCCAGAAACCACGTCCTACCTCCTGTGTCAAATGGCAGATTCGACCACCATGCAGTCTCGCCGGCCGGCGCCCACGACGTCGCCGGAGATTTAGTAAATCCCGCCAAGTTCCCAATCCACAGTAGCAACTCACCCACCAACGCTGCGCCTCCCAGACCTAAATACCACCACGTAGCCGTCCCATTCATGCCGGGCGCTGTTAAGATCGCTGGAACCAGAATGCAAGCTGCCCAGGCAGGAAGAAATAGAAAATATTGAGGCCAAGAGGGACACTCATCCGGCCCGAAACCTACGCAGCTTACGATGAACCGGAAGAAAGCGTAGCACGCCACAAAGCTGAACCAGACGAAGAGGGATAGGCTGTCAAACCATCCACCCCAGTTACGCAGTCCTAGGTGAAGCATCATGCTGAAGGGGCCCAGAATAATGGTCATCCCCGCGTAACAGAGGGCAAAAAAGTAGGTCACTGACATAAAGCTTGTCACTTGCGGTGGGTCGGTGAACACCAGAAACCCCAATATCAACAAGCCGACCGCGCTGAGGCTGAGAGTGGATAGGGTGTTCGCGGGCTGAACCGCAAAGCCGCCCGAAAAAACCGCGCGAACGGCCGGGGCATTTTCGCAGAAACATGCCCCGTCAAATAGACCTGTCGGCTGTGCCGCCGTCCCATCATTACTTACGCAGTCGTTAAATCCCCACGCAGCCAGCTGTTTTGATTGCGCGCTGCTAAGCACGAACTTCGGATTCGGATTTTGTGCGTCGAATTTAGGAACACCACGTGGTGGGTTGAGGATGGTGGACTGGGTTGGGGTAAAAAACTGCTTTGTCGTCTTGGACGGTGTCACCTTCGAACTCCATGGGGCCCAGATCGCAAGAGAGGTCCACAAAAGAAACCATGCAACGCCGCCAAAGAACCACCCAAAACCAGCGGATGTACTCATCTTCTCCAAGGGTAACCTCCAGTTGATCAGGTCAAACCAGACTGGGCCTGTTCCAAAGCGACAGATTTTCCATGAAAATCAGAAATGCGCGGCAGCCTACAATATCGACCGGTGCCCAGGGATCATTTCCAGCGAATCCTAATGCGGTGCGCGATTGCACTCTAACAGGCCACAAAATTACACCTGACGGTCGGCGAAGGCAAGATCGATTTGCTCGCGTGAGCCAGTCAGTTCCAGGCAATAGTCTTGGCGGGTAACGCAATGCGTGGAGCAAGGCGATTTTGTCTTGACATTAAACTCGCTCCAGAATATCTTTTGCCGCACTAACACTATTCACTCGTAATGTGTTATTTAGCCCGAGCGCGATAGCGGATAACTTCTCGGCTCAACCAAAGGCCCGCAACAAAGACGCAAGTAGGTCAAAATCGGTTTTCGGAAGGCCATCAGAGAAACTATATGGATGCTCAACCGGACAGATTGTTGATGGATTGGGCCACTCAAGTGCTTTCGGGAATCTCTGTGTCTCTAGTTCCGCCAACGCAAAAAATGTCGGGGCGCGGTATCGGCCTGTATCTGCTTGAGTTGCAACACACTCCGTCGCCATCTTCCACGAAGCGGCCCCCACTACAGTTGAGCCTGCAATACTTAGTGACATCCTGGTCAGACTCGCCTGAGGATGCGCACAAGATCCTTATTGACCTCGCATTTGCTGCCCTCTCTTGTTCCGACCCTCAAATGGAAATGGAAGCAGTTCCTCTCACGGTGTGGACAGCGTTCGGCATACCGCCGATGCCGGCATTTATCTTGAGTGTCCCTGTTAGGCAAACGCGCCCGGAAGTGGCAGCGAAGGTCGTTCGTCAACCTGTGCAGGTTGCGACTTCGACCATGGTTCCCTTTCATGGAATTGTCCTTGGCCCGGGCGACGTACCGGTCGCTGAGTCGCGCGTGGAAATACCTTCGATGAGACTTACGGCGAGTGCTAACTACAAAGGCCGCTTTTACTTCCCTGCTGTGCCCGCAGAGGGCTCGAAGCTTTTGCGAGTGAGAGCCCGCGGACGTGAACTCTCGATCCGCTGCGATGAGAACTTTTCTGACATGAATAACCCACTAGTTATCCACTTCAGCCCGTTGGAGAGTTGAGATGCCATTGTCGAAATACACTTTTCCCGGCCTCTATATGGAGGAAGTTTCTACAGGAGCGAGGCCAATCCAGGCGGTTAACATGAGTACCGCTGCCTTCGTAGGCCAGGCCCCTGACGCAGGTGCTCATCTTAACCAGGCGACGCCAATCAACAATTGGTCACAATTTGTGAAGGAGTTTGTACCCCTCGACGGCGGTACCAGCACGCCTCTATCTCACGCTGTTGCAGGCTTCTTTTTCAACGGCGGATCGCGCTGCTACATCATCAACATGCCAGCCGGAGACTCGATTGCTGGAATGGAAAAGCCGCGGCGTACAGGACTTAAATTGCTGCAGGAAATTGATGAGGTTTCTATCATTGCGGCTCCAGGATGCACAGATGCCGGATCCCATGATGCCTTGATCTCTTTTGCAGAAGGCTCTAATAACTGTATGGCAATCTGCGATCCTCCTCTGGAAGTTCCGGATACGGATCTTCTGAAAATAGTCGCTACAGCTCCAGCATCAAAGAAACCCGACAGAAGCAACGATGCTCCTGGTGCCGGCCCTGCAAATCCTTCACCGCCAACTGGACTCCGTCCTCGAGTCAGCGCTAAGGGCTGCGGTACTTTCTATTTTCCTTGCATTATTGTGGCTGATGCGCTTTCTCCAAAAGGAGAGTTGGTTGCGGTCCACCCTTCGGGACATATGGCTGGGATTTGGGCGCGCACGGACGCAGAACTGGGATGTCATAAGGCTCCCGCGGGCGTAGGACTCTCGCCGAGAGGTGTCTTCAATCTCACCTATCGAGTTACAAACGAGGAACAGGGAGGGTTAAATTCCGCCGGCGTCAACGTAATCCGCTTTTTTTCACGTGAGGGACACACGGTTTGGGGAGCGCGCACTCTGGCTGAAGAGGCGAGTGAATGGCGTTACGTGAATGTTCGACGACTGGTCAACATGATCAAGGAATCGATCCTTCGCAGCACAAAATGGGTAGTTTTCGAGCCGAATACCCTCACTACATGGAAGTCGATCCGGTTTCAAATCGAACAGTTTTTGCGTCTTGTTTGGCGAGATGGTGCTCTCATGGGTGCGTCGCCGGAGGAAGCTTTCTTTGTAAAGTGCGACGCTGAAACGAACCCGCCCGAAGTAGTCGATGCGGGGCAACTCGTCATTCTTATTGGCGTAGCGCCAGTTAAGCCCGCGGAATTCGTGATCTTCCGAATCGGGCAGCACGCTGGCGGCGGTACTGCGGAAACTGTGTAATGAATATGCAAGGAGACAGCAATGGCTGAAGCTGCTGAAGGGGCACCTAAAAACGAGTCTGGCGCACAGCCAGGCACTTTTCTTGACCCAATTCGCTCTTATAATTTTCAGCTCCTGATACAAGGCGGCGGCGAGGGTCATTTCACCCAATGTAGTGATATGGCCGTTCAGGTCGAGGCAATTTCATACCGGGAGGGTGGCACAGCGCAAATTGTGCATCGCCTACCAGGACAGGTGACTTACAGCGACATCACGCTTCGCTATGGGCTGACGAATTCGTCCGATTTGTTCAACTGGATGATGAGCGCAGTCAAAGGCAAAGTCGAACGAAAGGATGTCCACATCGTTATGCTCGATGCAGATGGTGTCGGAGAAAAGATGCGCTGGAGCCTGGGAAAAGCTTGGCCTTCGGCATGGCGTGCTGCGCCTCTCGACGCTCTCGGCCGCGATGTTGCCATCGAGGAGTTGACGTTGGTTTATGAGTCCATCGACCGGTCGTAAGCACGCCGTATGGCGTGAAACTCGGATGCGATCAGTTGCGCGCAAACTTAGGAACTGGCTGGGCGATTACCTCATGAAGAGCGAACCCCATGAGGTAGGGCAGCTCGCCGGTAACGAAACTCAGCGCCCATCCGCTCCGGAAGACATCCCTGTCGCTCAAGGTGAGGAGTCGCCGCCGTTGCGCACAACTTACCTTCGCGAGATGGCAGACGGACCTCCTGAGCACTGGCTGGAACTGGTCCGCAAAGGTGCTCCAGAGTTACTGCTTCATCCAAGTGATGGGGGTACTCCATATCAATCGGCGTATATGCAAACTCCTCCGGCGCGCACACCCGTGGCTCCTTCAAATTCGCCCCCAACAGCGGTTCCTTCTGATGTGAGTCCAGCGTTGTCTTCCCACGAATCAATCGCGCCGCCAGGAGTTCGCAAACAAGAAAAACCCATTGAGCCCATCCAACGGAAAAAACTACCATTGCATGCTGCAGTTAAGCAGTTATTGACATCTTTCTCTCGAAGAAACTTTCCGAAACTCAAAGAGACGGACGCAGTACATGTCAAAACCAAATCCTATCCCGAGAGCAGAACACCGGCACCTTCAGGAGCAACTCCAGCGAGCGGCCAATCGAGTCCGAATCGGAGAGTCCCCGAACAAAACGGTGCGGCTGCGAAGGTGTCGCGACCAAAAGTTGAGCAAAGTGAGGTGCTATCCGAGAGCTCAGCTTCACAGCGGCAAGACACTACTAATCATCACCGTGCAGATAACAACATTCCAAAGCTAAGTCCGCGTCCCAAAGCTCTGGAAGTCAGTCCTGCTGCTGTCCAGTCAAAGT
>Ga0206811_1058_pt1 | contig 25516 bp, 29 predicted proteins | sample Alteio_BWOrgCont_53_FD_152886 | JGI IMG/M metagenome (GOLD analysis project Ga0206811, IMG submission 152886) | Enriched cells from forest soil in Barre Woods Harvard Forest LTER site, Petersham, Massachusetts, United States -... | ecosystem: Environmental > Terrestrial > Soil > Temperate forest >... | reverse complement strand
GTTGCCGCAGTGACCACAGCGCTGTACCGGCGTGAATCGTCGCTCATTTTCTGCCTGTGTCTTCTGAACCTTGACGGAAAGGCCCGATGTATCGGGACTGGCAAATTTCGATTCCACTTTCGAATCGCCTTTGGCGGCATCGGCAACGGCTTGCGGTGACATGTCAGCCGACTTGGCTTCACCGCCGGATACCACGGCCACCCGGCAGTCGCCGATTGCTACCTCGGCAGTGAATTTTCCACCGTCATCGGTCGTGGTTACAGTCGAGGGACCGACCTTGGGATAAAACACGACTTTGACTTTCCCGATGGGCTCGCCTGACATACGTTTCACTTCACCGGTCACCTTGGCCGCTGGAGCCAATTTCTCTTTAGCCGAGCAGCCCGCCACGAGCGCGCATGCGATGAGTATCGTAAAGCTGTTTCGAACGCGCATCAAAATCGATTCCTCAATGAAGTGAATGACATGAATGGAATTGAGATCGCGTTCCCGGCAACGACAATCGTTGCCGGGAATCTTCGCCACATCAAGTGTTCTGCTACCGTTTGAATCCCGGATTGTGCGCCTGAAATCAGCAGCACCGGCGAAGCCAGTAACACACAATTTTTCCGAGGCGAAAACACCTAGTTCGAATTGACTTCGCTACCCGCAATGGTGGCGAGGCTGCGATATGCATTGTAATCGATGTTCTGGGAGATGAACGTGACCGAACCATCGACCATTGCGAAATTGGCACCACCGGTGTGCATGCTCCAGAAAGCGTAATTGTTGGGCCAGTCGCCAGCGCAAGCTTGCATCCCGGCATTCACGCTGAGGCCTGCGGCGCCTCCACATTGAGGTAGCGCATTGAGCGGAATCGAGCATGTGGCCGTCGTCGCGTTGTTGAGCCACCACCAGTTCCACTGTGAGTAATTCGGGATCGCCTCGCCCATGGCAAAGGTATTCGAGGTCCCGTCGGCGACATCGCGAATGCGCGTCGAATACGGAAATCCCCACCCGCGAAACAACAACCCGTTACCATTATCGAGGCCATTGGACGTAGCACCCCAGCGCGACTGAGCGTAAACTCCCGTTGAACCCGACTGCCAGGTACCCCACCCCCAGTTGGCACCTGCGCAGGCCTTGTAGCATGTGGTGCCAAAATTTCCCGCACCGCCGTCTGACCTGCCACCCAATTGGGTCAGGCTCAAATCTGAGGGACATTTGAGGACAGTCAAAGGTTGCTGCGCGACCCAGGCATTGCTCGGATTGGGCGCTGTCGGATTCGCGGGATAACCAGGACTGCGAGGGTCATTGGTGAGACCGTAAGAGAAGTTTATCAGATTGAAGAGGGGTGCCTGATCCATAAAAGGAAGGACACCGGTAATCCAGCTTTCCGATCGCCAGTTGATAGGACCGCCCCCGATCGACGTGTCGAAATAGCATATTGGAAACACGTTATAAGTATCGTGGTAGTTCTGCAGCGACAGTCCGAGCTGCTTCATATTGTTTTTGCATTGCGTTCGCCGGGCGGCCTCGCGCGCCTGCTGAACTGCGGGAAGTAAAAGTGCGATCAGGACTGCGATAATGGCAATCACAACCAGCAACTCAATCAGGGTAAATCCACGGGACCTGGGACGAAGAACTGGAGGAAACATGTAGTGCCTTTCGAAGGAAGAGAACGAGAAATGCGACACTCAATTGGATTCGTGCGAAGAAAATCGTCGAATCTCAACAAAAACGACGATAGTCCGCCCCGGGCAAAATTTCAACACAATTCCCGTGTCGCTCAGTTTTATCCAGAGGTTCACGACACCGGGCAAATTCGTTCGGAGGCCATTGAAAAAGGGAACTGCATCCATACGGTTCTGGAATTGGCCGATTTTTTTTGTTGACGGAGACCCAAATCACCGTGCGCGAGTGTGTATGGAATTTCCGGGAATTCTCCTCGTTTGACCCTGGAGCCGACGGCTCAGGCGGATCGGCGTTCAGCCGATCATTCGGAGCTGCGGGGCGCTCTTTTCTCTTAAGAACAAGAGTTCTCTCTTAAGAACAAGAGTTCGGCTGAACGCCGATCCGCCTGAGCCGCTGGCTCCAGGGTCAAACGAATCCACGATTTGCCGACGGAACGCCCTGCCCCTTTTGAGCATAATCGCGCACGGTCATTTCGCGTCGGACTCACTTCCGTTTTACAGGACTTGAATCGAGAATACGCGAACCTCGCGCGGAGTCGATTTTTGAAACCCGATCTGCGGAAGGGCAATCCAAAGGATTCTTATGGCCGATGAACTTCGCGACTCGATTTCGGCTGCCTCGACTGTCGCGGCACGGGCTGGCTGGTCACCGGATTTCACGACGCGATCGAGTTCGCCTCCCGTGTATTTGACGACGGCGTTTGACATTGAATCGCTCGATCAACTGGACGCCGTCGCGAGTGGCCAGGAAAAGGGTTATATCTATACGCGCGACGGAAACCCCAACCACGAGGCCTTCGCAATGGACGTCGCCCGGCTGGAGGGTGCGGAATCCGGTGTCGTGACGGCGTCGGGAATGGGTGCGTTGACGGCCGTCCTGATGGCGATGGTCAAGACCGGCGAGCATGTCATCGCGGCTCGGGTTCTTTATGGACGAACGGGACAACTGCTCAATCATCTTGCCGCCTCATTCGGACTCAAGGTGTCCTATTTCGATATTGATGATTTAAACGCTCTGCAAGCAGCTATCACCCCGGCGACTCGGTTGTGCATTGTCGAATCGATCTCGAACCCGCTGCTTGAAGTGGCCGATTTGCCGGCGATCGTGCGGGTTCTGGGGGAAATTCCCCTGCTCGTCGACAGCACGTTTGCCACGCCCTGCCTGATGCGGCCGATCGATCATGGAGCCACACTCGTCTGGCACAGTGTTTCAAAATATCTGAACGGCCACGGCGACGTGATGGCCGGTATCGTCGTCGGACCTTTGAACCTGATGCGGAAAATTCGCGCGATGTCGAGTCTGTACGGTGTGAACGCCAATCCGTTTGAAAGCTGGCTTGCGGCGCGCGGGCTGCGGACGTTGCCATTGCGGATGAGTCGCGTTTCGCAAACTGCCATGGAGGTAGCGAAGTTCCTTGCTTCTTTGCCGCAAATCTCGCGCGTGTTCTACCCGGGGCTGGGCGATCATCCCCACTTCGCACGTGCGGGTCAGTTGTTGCCACATGGTTGCGGAGGGATGCTGGCGTTCGATTTGCCGGGCGGTCGCACGGCGGTCGACACCCTGTTCCGCTCGCTGGCTCATGTGATACCGTTCTCGCCCACACTGGCGGATGCGCGGACCACGCTCTCATACCCGGCGGGAACTTCTCACAAATTCATGACCGCAACTGCGCGAGCCGCTTGCGGAATCAGCGATGGTCTGGTGAGACTATCCGTCGGACTGGAAGACGCGGCCGATTTGCAGCGAGAACTTGGCGGGGCGATTGCGCGGATTGGTTGAGTCATGTAAACGAGCCTTTCGGATCAATTGAAACTCTTTGGTGAGCCGGGCGGCGTGAGCCCCCGGATTCTTCGAAGATGCCGGATGTCGGACCGAAACTGAAAACGAACCCGAAGAATCCGGGAACTTCGCTCCCTGACAGAAAGAAATTTTCCCATGCGATGCATCTGCTTTTTAGCCATCATTTCTCTGATAATTCCCTCCATAAACGCGGCGGATTTTCCACGAGAAAAGTTTGACGATGCCGGTTTCGAAACGATCTTCGATGGCAAATCACTCAAGGGCTGGCATGTCAGTACCCAGACCGGACATAGCGGTGCGAGCATGCATACCAGCGGGGGAAAGTGGCGACTGGAAGATGGCGCGATTGTTGGTAGCCAGGACATTCCGGGAAATGGCGGGATCATTCTCACCGACAGACTTCTCGGCAATTTTGAAGTGATCGTCGAGATGCGAAACGACTATGGTCCCGACAGCGGATTGTTCCTGCGAAGTAACGAACGGGGTCAGGCCTACCAGTACATGGTCGACTATCACAACGACGGAAATCTGGCCGGGATCTATGGCGAAGGCTTGTCGGGAGGCATCAACTACAAGAACTTCGACTTCCTCGATGCGGTGACAAAGATCAAGACACGCGACTCGGTGATCCCCTGCCCGATCCAGCCCGCGGACTGGCCCGAGTTCTGGAAAGACGGTGAATGGAACGAACTGCGCGCCAGAATCGACAGCAATCCGCCAAAGATCACGACATGGATCAATCGCGTCCGGTTCATGGAATTCACCGATACCGAGAAACGCCATCCCGATACGGGAAGCATCGCCCTGCAAGTTCACGGCGGAGGCGACTACACGAAACAGTTTGTCCGCTATCGAAACGTGCGAGTGAAGGAATGGAAGTAATTTGAGTGAAAGAAATGTGCCCGAATCACGCGAATGAACGCGAATGAGGACCAGATAAACCTGAGATTTCTCGGGTTCGCAATTCGCGTGATTCGCGGGTCAAAGCCTTCTTCTGCTGTCGCAAGTTCTCAATTCTCCCTCTGAAAACTGAAAACTGAACACTGAAAACCGCCTTAACCTTAACCACCAGGAGTCTGCCACATGAATCGGTTGTACACATTGTCCGTCATTAGTTTGGGTCTGTTTTTCACGGGGACAGTTATGGGTCAAGAGAATCCAAAACTCTCGTTTCTCGATGCGAAGGAAGCTGGACCGGATTTCCAGATCCAGGGGGAATACATCGGGAAAGCGGGTGACCAGTCATTTGGTGTCCAGGTCATTGCCAGAGGGAGCGGGAAGTTCGAAGCCGTGGTCTTTCCGGGAGGATTGCCCGGTGCGGGTTGGGATGCGACCAGGCCAGTCAAACACAAGCTTGCCGGTGAAACCAAAGATGGCCTGACGAAACTGGCTGGCGAAGGGATGGAAGCCTCGATCACCACCGGAACACTCGTTCTGAAACAAGGCGAGAAATCCGGCGAGTTGAAGCGGTTGCACCGGGAATCGATGACGTTGGCCAAAGCGGCTCCTGAAGGGGCAATCGTTCTCTTCAACGGCACCAACGTCGATCAATGGGAACCGGGAAAAATGGCCGAAACCGGCACAATGGGTGTGGGGACCCGCACGAAGCAGGTTTTCGAGAACTACAGGCTTCATCTGGAGTTTCGTTCGCCATTCATGCCGAATGCCAGCGGCCAGGGTCGCGGGAACAGCGGCATGTATCTGGGCGATCAATACGAATGTCAGATTCTCGATTCGTTCGGCCTCGAAGGAGCCGACAACGAATGCGGCGGGATTTATCAAAACGCCAAACCGAGCGTCAACATGTGCCTTCCTCCGCTAAGCTGGCAGACGTATGACGTCGATTTCACCTGCGCAAAGTTTGATGCCGATGGAAAAGTCACCGCTCCCGCCCGCGTGACCATCAGACACAACGATGTCCTCATTCACGACAATATCGAACTGAAATCCACGCCGGGAGGAGGTCGCAGTGACCAGAAGCCAGGCGCGATCTTTCTTCAGGATCACGGCGATGCCGTTCGGTTCCGTAATATCTGGCTGGTCGAAAAGAAGTGAAAAGGACATCGTTTCAGGCGAGCGGGGGGTGTCAGCCCCCTGATTCTTCGACTCCCCTGATTCTTCGACCCCCCTGATTCTTCGACCAGAGAGGAGGTCGGAAAAAGGAAGAGAAGCGAGGGCGCAACGTCCGTCTTCTTCTTACTGCTTTTTCGAGTCTTCTCGCTATTCAAAGAATCAGGGGGCTGACACCCCCCGCTCGCCCGGGCAGGGCTATGCGGCTTCCAGCGGCACGTCGATTTGTCCGGACAGTTGTTCCTTGTGGAAGCGTTCGCCGCGTGCGTCATAAAGGTAAAGCTGATTATGGTCCGATGCCCAGACGGCTCCCAAACGCACGCTGCGGGGGCCTCGCAAAAGGAACTGAAGCCCGCATAATGTTCCTTTTCGCGTCAGCGGAGTGACCTCCAGAGCAAACTGGTCGGCGACGAGGTTCTCGTGTCGACAAAGCCGTTCATGGACGTAACGGCGCAAAGCGTCCATCGTTTGGACGCCGGAAGTGGCATCAGACATTCGCCGCCTCAGCACGGTGGTGGAAAATCCGGTGGATGACTCAATGGTGTCGTCGGGGCAGGACTCAATGATCGACACGTTTCGCAGCAACCTTGCCCGCACCTCGATTCGTCCATGAGATCGCTAGAGATCGTGCGACGGGAGAAATCTTCCCAATTGAGAAAAATGGAGCTTGATTCAAGTTTTGCCTGGCACAGGATTTCATCATTCGCAACGCAACATTGTCGAGCGTGAAAAATCCCTCACCCAATCGAGCAGGGTCCGCTGTGCGGACCATTCGAAAAAGCTTGCCGACTCCCGAATTCGGTCCGCACAGCGGACCCTGCTTGCTCTTGCCCCCTCGCCCCGCAAAGCCGGGGCGAGGGGGCAAGACGCTCGCAACGCGCAAGCGACTTCCCCATTCGAAACCCGTCATGGTCGCGCGTCAAAAAGCGCCTTTTCGCTGAAAGGCGTTGCTCGTAACATAGGGGAATGATTGCTGAATTTTCTTTGTTGCTGACCTGCGGAATGAGCCTGATGTGGTGCGTGATGCCTCGTGGCCAGGTCACGTCGGGGTTCTTTCGCATTCAATTGCTGATCGTGATGGGATTAAGCATGCTGGCCATCCTGACGATGGGACAGTTGACTGCGGATTCGGGCGAAAGACTGTCGGGTCAATTGCTGCTGGAGGCAAGGGTTGCATCGGGCATCGGGCTGGGTTGTGCCTATGTGGGCTCGATGCTTTGGCTCCTGGATCGCAGACGGGCAGGGACTGTGGCAATGCTTTGCGTGATGATCGCGACAATGGCCAGCTTGATCTGTTCGCGTGGTGGCCTGACGGCGCTGGCAACGTTTGCGGGTGCGTTTCATTTTTTGTCGAGTTTCGCGACGGCTGGCGTTTTGGGAGGGGCGGTGACGGGAATGTTGCTGGGACACTGGTACTTGACCGCACCGACAATGTCGATTGCACCGTTGAAAACGCTCAGTTGGTACTTTGCGGCGGCCATCGTGTTGCGCTTGGCCGTTTCAGCCATGGGTTGGATGATGGGGGGGCAGAACCTTCATGGAGGAGCTCAGTGGACCTGGTTCGCTCTTCGCTGGCTGGCAGGTATTCTTGGACCCTTGGCAATTTCGATCATGGCGCTGCGGATTTTAAGATATCGCAATACTCAGGCCGCCACGGGAGTCTTGTTTGCGGGCGTGATCCTGACGTTTATTGGTGAGATGTCGGCCTCGCTTCTGTATTCCGAGTTGCGGGTTCCGCTGTAGGAACTTTTTATTGCTCGCGTCCAGGATTGAGACAGTTATCGAGAGTCCTGCTCCGCGGACCACGCCGAATTCTCGATGATTGCTCTGTGAACCAATCAGGTCGCCACATTTTCAAATCTCTCATTGAGGACCATGCGAGACCTATGCTGATTTCCTTCGACTGTCCCAAATGTTTGAAGATCGCTCGGGGCGAAGTGACACCGGCCAGCCGAGGCGTGATGTGTACCGACTGTGGCTGGACGCGTCCAATTGTTGACGGAGATCTCAAGGGCGAATCGCCCGCCCGGTGTGTGGTTTGCGGTTGCGACGACTTGTGGCGTCAGAAGGACTTTGACCAGCGGTTTGGCGTGCTGATCGTGGGATCCACCATGCTGCTCTACCTTCTCGCTTCGGCTTATATGATGCCGGTGATGGCGATGGCCGTGCTGATGATCGTTGGACTGATCGATTGGTTGTTATATTGGGTCTTGCCGGATCGACTGGTCTGCTATCGATGTCATGCTCAATATCGCCGCGTGCCGAATTTGGCCGAAACAGCCGCATTCGACCTGGAAGTTAATGAACGCTACCGTCAGGAAGCGATTCGACTGAAGCAGGCGAGCAATGCGCTGCCTCGTTGACCGGTGCCGAAAATGTGATACCGACAATTCAGGACTCGCGTCGACTGCGACGGAGTCGTTCGGTTGTGCTATCCTGAAGAGGCAAGCCGGAAGCAAGAAGGCGGCGTGGCCGCGTGAGAAGTCCGGCTGTGGGGTCCTGGCAGGATGACTGATGAACGAAGAGATCACCAATGATCGCGTCTGGGTCGGGTTCGATCTGGGCGGCACGAAGATGAACGCCATGCTGTTTGACAGCCGGTTCGGGGTGCGCGGTCGGCGACGAAAGAAAAGCCGCGGCTCGGAAGGTGTCGAACTGGGCATCGAGCGGATCGTGACGGGGATCGCCAAACTGCTCGAAGAATCCCAGATGACGAGGGAACAACTCGGCGGTATCGGCGTCGGATGCCCTGGGCCACTGGATCTTGAAGAAGGGATTATTCTCGAAGCGCCAAACCTCGGCTGGAAGAACGTCCCGCTGAAGAAGTCGCTGGAGAAAGAATTCGGCTGCCCTGTTTTTGTCTGCAACGATGTCGATGCCGGAGTTTACGGCGAGTATCGCTTTGGTGCTGCCGAGGGGGCACGCACGGCGCTGGGCGTGTTTCCTGGAACCGGCATCGGCGGCGCGATGGTTTATGAAGGTCAAATCTTTCGCGGCAAGTCCGGAAGTTGCCTCGAAATCGGTCACGTTCCCGTGGTACCCGACGGTGCGCTTTGCGGCTGCGGGCGACGCGGGTGTCTGGAGACGGTGGCCAGCCGTCTGGCCTTGTCCGCCGAGATCGCCAAAGCCGCTTATCGCGGTCAGGCTCCTTATATTCTGCGAGTCGCCGGGACGGACCTGGCCAACATTCGCAGTGGCACGATCAAGGAAGCGATCGAAGCGGGCGACAAGATCGTCGAGGAAATCATCCGCGACGGAGCCCAACAGCTTGGAACTGTGCTGGCAGGAGCGGTAAACCTGCTGGCACCCGACGTGATCGTGCTGGGCGGAGGGCTGGTCGAAGCCTTGCCGAAACTGTTCCTTGAGGAGGTCGGCAAGACAGTAGCCAAGAAAGTGATGCCATCCTATCTGAGAACCTACGAACTGAAGGTTGCCAGACTGGGCGATGACGCAGGCGCAATGGGTGCCGCGGCATGGGCTCGACATCGCGTCGAAATGACATAGACCCGATCATACCGGACTGGCGACTTGCTCGCCCCGAGAATCTTCAGGTTCAGCGATCCGCCGCTGAAGAGCATTTCATTCAATGCGTTATCCACGTCGGTCTAGTGGAATTCATCGACTCCGTTTCGTTCGAGGCTTTCTGAACTTCCGGCTTTTGATTGAAATGGAAACCACATGTCTGTTGAAGCGACATGTCCGGCATGTCAGGCGAAATTCCAGGTCAAGGATGAATTCGCCGGGCGCAAAGTCCGGTGCAGCGAATGCAAGGCGGTCATTGAACTGCCTGCGCTCCAACAGACACCGACGGCATTTCGCGTGGACTCGGCTCTCGATCCCGCATTCCAGCGCGATAAATTTTTGCTGCACCAAAAGCTCGTCTCAATCAACACTCGCTATGCCGTGTTCGACGAGTCCGGGGTGCAAATAATGCACGTGAGTCGTCCTACCTATCTGTTTCGTCAATTGCTCGCATTGTTCGCGGTTGTCTTCGCGATCCTGATTGCAATCGTTGCGGTGATCTTCGGCTTTCTGTTTCTGCACCCGATCATCGGCGACATTGCGGCGGGAATCTACGCCGCAGTCGCCGCTGCGATCGTCATTTTCGTCGGGATCTTTGTCTGGGCAATGCTCGTTCCCAAGCGCCACATCGACTTCTATCGCGACGAGCAAATGCAACATCTACTGCTGGAAGTATTGCAAGAGAACAAGTTCGCCATCTATCTGGCGACGTACACGGTGCGGGACGAAAACGGTCGGGAGATCGGGCGATTTCGAAAGGACTACCTCGCCGGTTTGCTGCGCAAGCGGTGGGATGGTTTCGACGCCCAGGGAAAGCAGTTTCTCGTCGCGCGAGAAGACTCGATGATACTTTCCCTGTTGCGGCGAGTCCTCGGTTCCTTTTATGGACTGCTGCGGACCAATTTTGTCATTTACCAGTCGAGTCCCGGGGGAAAAGAGGGGTCATTGCTGGGAGAATTCAATCGCAAGTTTACGCTTCTGGACCGGTACGTACTCGATTGCAGCCCCGATCGAACCCGCAGCCTCGACCGCCGGATGGCCATTGCACTGGGAGTGCTGCTCGACACGGCCGAGGGACGTTGATAGGGGTTTGCATCGAAATCCATCCGGGTCCAGACAACGACGAAAACATGATTCGCGAGATGCACTGTGGATGTCGAATCCTCGGCGACAGAACTGAATGACGAGGATATTCCGATCCTCGATGCGAGTATGCTGAATTCGTCGGTCGATTTTGAAGCGGGGATGAGTTGGTGGCCGCCCGTTACGTTGATTCTGATCCTTGCATGTGCGGTGGTATTCGGTTTCGAAATCGCAACCGGCGCGTTGACGAAAATGGGCCGATTGCTGGAGATGGGCGCACTTTCCTCGCCCCATGTTGCAAAGGGAGAGTTCTGGCGGCTGTTGTCGGCCCCGTTCCTGCATGCCAGTGACGACCACATCATCGGAAACATGGCGATGCTGTTCGTGCTGGGACTCGCCTGCGAACATGCTTTTGGAAGCCCACAATTTCTGTTTCTGTTTGTGGTCGCGGCCATTGGAGGTTCGTGTGCGAGTCTGTTGCACCACAAGACCTCGGTGGGAGCCTCGGGAGCGATCTTCGGTCTGGCCGGAGCACTGATCGCCCTGTTCCGGCGTCATCGATCGAAATTGCAACTTCGAGACCGACGAATCGGGTTTGTGATCAATGTCTGGGCGGTCTACCAGATCGGAGTCGGGATTTTAAGCCCACATATCGATAACCTGAGTCACCTGGGAGGTTTTGGAACAGGAATCGTCCTGGGTGCCCTCATGCCTCCCGCTATGCTGCATGATCGCGAGGCGTTTGGCCGCCGCCTGTCCGTCATCGTTCTACTGGCATTGGGATGCACCGCTCTCGCGGTCATGTCGATCTGGTTCGTTCCAAGGCTTGGCGGCTGATTTACTTCGCAAATCCCGAGAAGTGAACTCCACCACCCATTCCGCCGCCCATCCCACCCATGGCTGCCGGAGTTGCCGTCGAATCGAAGTGTGATGAGAAGGACAACACATGCAGTCCATCTCGTTTCACCAGACCGATCCCGTTCCCGGCATCGGACGAGGCGACGTTCGCCTGCAGCGTCTCGCCAAAGAACGAGAGTGCCGCGGCGCGCGTGCAATCAGTGGGTTTGTTTGTCGACTCGGCGGTGGCGTTCATTGCGTCGAGCGAGTAGCTCTTGAGCAGCTTCGGCCAGATTTTCAGGAACAGAGGTGTCGATTCAAACAGGTCGATCGATTCGATCTTGCCATTGATCGCGACCAGGACTCCGACCACCTGATCGTGCTTCGCAACCGGAGTCTGCAGGCTTTCCAGATAGGGTTCCAGCCGCTTGACGTTTTCAACGTCGCTGTAATTCGCCGTGAATGCTCCCGAGATCGGTCGAAGGCCCGACTTCGCGTTCGTCTCCGCCACCTTTTCCCAGACCGCCGATTGATCTTTATCCGACTGCACTGCGACGCGAGCCGTTTTTCCCAGTTGCCCGATGCTCGCTACAAACTTGCCCTTGTCGGCTTCCTCCGCCACCTGCTGTACGGTCTGATTCTGGCGGATACTTAACGAGACAGAGTCACCGAGGACTGTTGAACCGTTTGCGCCCTCAAGCTGCTGCAACGTCTCTTCGACACCTTTCGTCCCCCACCGGCCATGTTCGACGCAGAAGACGGGAACCTTCATTGGCTGACTGTGAGCGGCGACCACCAGTTCCTCACCAATCGTACGATCCTGACTGCCTCCGATAATGATCTCGCCCGGCATCAGATAAAGCGGCTTGTCGGAATTGTTCACGACGATCAACGAGTTGACGTCGTTTCCACCCACGGCCTGATCGAGCAGAGGATCGGCCAGAGCGTCCTCGTCGGTCTCAGCCAGCGCCGGATTGACTGATGGCAGGGATTGCTGCACCGCAGCCGCAGCCGAGACTTCACGAATCTCGACCGTCCCGGTCTTCAGTCCCTCGTCGAGCGTAATAAACCGGTCATCGGTCTTCGGAACTCGACTGGCCACCGGAAAGATTGTCAGATTCTCAAATCGAACCGGTTCGCCGACGACGAAGTCTTCCAGCGCGAATTGGCTGTTCGCACCTGACTCCGACGTCACCGACACCTTCGAGTCAGCACCGGCAGGGCGTGCAGGCGTCTTGACGTCCGACCGCCCACAGCCCGAAACCAGGATCGCCAAAACGACCAATCCCGCAAGTTTTCGCAACATGACAATCTCCTTAAGAATCGAACGACGGTTTTGGAACCGTCCGTGACAGAGTCGCAGGGATGTGTGCCTAAACTCAACGAGTGCCAGATGACCAATGGCAGAGCAGCGCAAATGGCACTCCAACCGAAATTTCGTCTTTGGTAAACAACGCGGGCGAATCTGCAGATCAGCAGAATTGATTACTCGGTTTCGACAGGATCGCATATTGGACGTTGATCCGTCAGCAGAAGTTCCCGACATTTACGCACCAGTTGAGTAATGTCATTTAAAGATAAAAAGTACTGAATTCTTCCCCAGACTCACGGTACTCAATTGAAGATTCACATCACCCGCCTTGATCGTCTTTTTCAATGAAATCCATTGCCAGTCCTCGCCGTTCGGAAACGACGTGGCGACTTCACCCGCGTCCTCCCAACCTTCGCGTTCCAGCTTCGTCAATGTTGCTTCACCAATCGTCTCTTTTCCGTAGATCGCTTTTAGCGTGAACACATAGACGGTGCAGTCCTTTAAGGCCTTAATCGTACCTGCAGTCAGCCAGCTTTTTTCTTCGCTGCTTCTCCACACCAGGGTTCCTCCGATGCTGTCTTCGGGAAGCTGACTGATCAGGTAATCTCGATCGGACCATGCGGGCGTACCCACTTTGGCTTCCTTAAAGATCTAGTTGTTCGGCGCAGTTTTTGTGAATTCGACATTGTCAGGCTTAAAAGAGCCCTTTTTCTGTTCCTTGACATTGACCGGCGGGGTTGCCGGTCCCGATTGTCCTTCGACCGCCTTGAAGACGAACAAAACGCCGCGGTTACCGAAGTTGATTTTGGCCAGTTGCAGAAAGACGTCACCGGCCGGAACTCGCTTTCGCAGCGCCTTGAACCGCCAGTCGAATGATTCGGATACGCTCGTCTCGACCTCGCCAATGTCTTCCCATCCCTCGCGATCAAAGTTGACGAATGCCACTTCGTCAATCTCCGTCTTTCCATGAGCTCGATAACGAATGATCGCGTAGCAATAGCAATCCCTCAGTGCGCGAATCGTGCCCGGGGGAAGCCATGAGCCAAACCCTTCGCGCCAAATGAGCGTGCCTCCCGCGATTTCATCGGGAAGACCTGTCAGGCAATAATCGCGGCTCGAATAAAGAGTCGCACCGTTACGAGCTTCTTTCAGGATGAAGTCGGCCGGAGCCTTGTCTGTCAACTCGACATCCGTCGATCGAAACTTCTTTTTGTCAGGTGCGCCGTCAGGATTCGTCGCCACTTTTTTGGACTCGGGCGGAGCCTTCCGGGGATCGACCGCTTTTTTGGGCACGGGAGGCACAACCCGTTTCGTCCGTTTCAAGGTTCCTCGCGACGCGAAGAGGATCTTTCCCGATGCTACGTCGATCAGTCGGACAAAGGCCGTGTCTTCCTTATCGCCCGGGACAATCTTGCCACTGAGGACGACGGACGCACCGACCTGACTGCCGAACCGTTGAACACCTTGCGGATCGAACAAGACAGTATTTTGAAGTAGCTGTTCGGTCAGCATTTTATCGATCAAACTCCGCTCCAGCACTGCGACATTATGACGGATCAATTGCGTGGTCAGGTCTTCCGCGATCAGCACTCCACTTTCGTCGTCTTGTGCTTTTTCGAACCGCAAAGGCAGAACGGCAACCTGCATTTTGGGACGCGTCTCTTCGACCTCGTCGCCTTTTTCCAGCGACACTTCCAGTTCGCTGACGAGCTTCGCTTTGGAAAAATCCTGGTTGACTTCAGTCACTTCCAGAACGCCAACCTTTGATCGTTCGGTACCGAGCAACTTATTGGTATCCGGATCGCGAATTTCCTCTTTGACCCGATAGACGTTCAATCGGTTTTTGACGGCGATTCCGCTCTTTTCTCCGAGTGTCAAATAGACGACCGATTGGCTGATCCTTGCAATCTTGCCGATGACATTCGTATGGGCCGCGATCTCGGAGACTCGCCAGGCGGTCAACGCCGAAATTCCGACTCCCGCAATCGCGACATCATCGGAGACGCCCTTTTCCAGTTTTTTCAAGTCCGCTTTGGACAGCTTGAACCCGGTACCATCTTTAAGATCGAGAAATTCGATCGTGTCCGGTATTTCCTTTTGCAGGATCCCCACATGAATTCGATCTTTGGCATCAATGACACGAACGAGCGTACTTTCGGCGAACGTGGCGTTTGTCGTCAAACAAATCAGCGCGACTGCCAATGAGATCGTTGACCGCATAAAGAACATCCTGGGAAGGTCGACTGGGTCATGCGACTGGAGATCAGGGTCATCAGGGATTCTAATCGCGATGCCTGGACGAATTCCACTACGATCTGTCGATCAAGACCGGTCTCTTGTTTGTACTCTCTTCGGTCATGGGGCATCCACATCCAGCTGGCTCAGGTGTTTCCAATACGAGCCTGGGCTCGTCAGTATGCCGCGCGTGATCTGATAGTGAGACGTGTCGGCCAGCGAGACCGACGTCAATGGCCCTTCGTCGAATGACACTATTCGGGCATCCGGGTAGGTCAATAAGATCGGTGAATGCGTGGCGATGATGAACTGCGCTTTGCCGTTGTTTACCAGATCGAACATGATTGCAAGAAGCGTGAGCTGGCGCTGAGGCGACAATGCCGACTCGGGTTCGTCGAGGATGAACAGACCCTCGGAAAACCGGTTCTGCATCACGGACAGGAATGCTTCGCCGTGCGACATGTTGAACAGCGACTGGCCCCCGTAGCGTGCATAAGGATCGCCTGTGAAGTTCGGATCATTCCTGCGCTGCTCCAGCAATGAGGCGAAGTGCGCCTGCAATTCCGCCCGGAAGAAGTAACCGTCCCTGGGGCGTTTCTTCGTGGCCAACCGCAATTCGTTCGCCAGTAGACTGTCTTCGTTCAGTCCGTGAGACTCATCGACCTCGTTCGTGCCGCCGCCCGATATAGGAAAGCCCGCCGATACCGCAATTGCTTCGAGTAACGTCGATTTCCCGGATCCGTTTTCACCTACGAAAAACGTGACCGCATTGTCGAATTCGAGATCCAGATCCGGAACAAATCGCAGGTTTCCCGGAAATCGGGTGAGATCGAGAAGCGAATCTCCTTTCAATCGAACATAGGAAATGAACGGTGCAGACATGGATTGTCACCAGTCAACTGAAATCGGCCGATTGCCATGTGCATACTGACCCCATCAGGCAACTTTCCTCTTGCGAACAGCTACGTATCTTACGATGGAATCGAACGAGCCATCAATCGTTGGCAAATCGGTATCCTGGATTTCGATGCCAAATTCCGTCTGCGCAGATCTGCGGGCGTTGAATCTGCGATTTTAAATACGACTAAAACGTTGCGATGGGATTGAGAGGCGATCCCGTTCCGCCCGGCACGGCCAAAGGGGAAGCCGTCAGCAGGAACTCCCACTGTTTCAGTTTATCCGCCGTCTGACTCAATGCCGTCAGGTCGCAGTTGTCGAAGATGTGGATGCCCATGGCGTGAAGCGTCAGAAGGTGCACGGGAAAGTCGATGCCGTCGATTCCTGACGGGATGACATCGCTGGCTCCATCGCTGCCAAGCATGGCGATGTCGCGATCCTTCAACCATTTGGCGCAGGACGCGTGCAACCCGGCGGCTCCCTCTTTCTCGACGCTCCACGGACCATTCAATTCGCGCCGTGCCCACCGGCCGGTGCTGATGAAAATCACATCGCCACTCGAGACTTTTACCCTGGCGTGTTTCTCCCAGGCGTCCAGGTCTTCGGGATAGATCGGCGTCCCCGGTTCCAGAAAACGCACGCCCCGCAGCGCGGCGATGTCGAACAGGATTCCTCGAGTGAAGATGCCTTGCTTGACGTTGCGGATCGACAACACTTCGGCTCCTTGCGGTCCGATCTTCTCGCGGGAAAAGCCGTTATAAAGCTTTCCTTTGTAGAACAGGTGACACAACGAATCCATATGCGTGTGGGCGAAGCCATGATAATCCACGCTGAAATTGTCCGTGGCCCAGACACCTTGAGTGCCGCGTCCGAAGTTCAGCATTTCATGTTTGAACGCTGACGGATTGTCGAGCGCCTTCTCCTTTTCCACGTCTCGTGCGAGCGACACGGAAATGCCTTTCTTGACGAGCTGTGCCGCCTGAACCCGTTTTTCGGGAGTGATCAGGTTGAGCGTTCCCAACTGATCGTCTTTGCCCCAGCGTCCCCAGTTGGTAAGTTCTTCGATCTGTTTCTCGACATCAGCTTTCGTCATCTTGTGGTTGTCTTGCGCGACCAGGTCTCCCCAGGCGACAATCATCATCATTAGGGCAAGCGATTGAGTCCTGAACATGGCGAATCCTCAGAGCGTAAAGATGGAAATGTGACATTCGAAGTGACTTGGCAACCATACCACAACGGGTTTGACTCGCTCCATCGAATCGGCTCCTCGGGACTTCCGTGCTGACTGACGGTGATCCTGATTTGGAAACGAAGAATCCGGCGGCTAGCGCCGCCCGGCTCGCCGCGATTGTTCCTCTTGTCGTCCCTCTGGACGTGCACAAGCCCTCCTCTGCATTGTCGTTCAGGGCGAGAGTGTCCGCAGGTCGTAGACTTGAAACGTTTCGTTGCGATAAACCGGTTCGAGTTCCAGCGGTCCGAGACGGTCGGTCAGCAGGTGGGTGAGGCCCGTCACTCGACGCAATTCTTTCAATTCGCTCGCCGAATAGAAACTGTCGGCGTATTTCTGTTCGTACCACCGTTGGAGAAAATTCAGCCGACGATTCCATTCCACGATCCCCGCGGCGTTTTGTGGGCAATCCTTAAACGCCACGTATTCGGCTCGTTGCGCGAACCATTTAAATGCCCAGCCATTCGTCGGCGATTGCACGATCGCGTCGGCGGGAAGGTGATCGTCAATCCAGCGGCACACGTTCAGCCAGTCCGCACGATCTTCGCTCGAATACCGATTGGTCTCGGAGATCGACCCGGCCCGCCATAATCCGGCGACGAACACGAGGAATACCACGGCATGAGGAAGCGCAATCCGAAATCGTCGGGGTTCCCCGGATGGGACATTGAGAAACGTGCGTTCCAGAACGCTCATCAGACTCGCGGCGACGGCGATGGGCAATAAAACGTCCGCCAGCCGAAACGGGTAGAACTTCAACAGATTCATCCGTTCTGCGAAGAACGGCATCAGACTCGCGGGACGCGGACCGAAGCCAATCAGGATTCCCGCAATCGCGAACACGACCGCCCAGATGACGACGTTGTCGAATGCTTTCTTCGAATTGGTTCGACCTCCCCACACGAAACTGCTCAGCCAGATGGTCAACAATACCGCGTAACCAATGTAGGCCCGCACGGGAAACATCATCGGATCGAGGTGATGCGCGAGGCGGAAATAGACCTGGAGATAATTGGCTTCGTAACGGATTTCTGCCGATGCCGGCTCCATCAGCAATCTGACGACCGGAATCAATCCAGGTAACGCGAGAACGACGAGGACCAGGTATCGTTGACAAGCGGCAGGATGAATCAGGCACGACCACGAGAATTGTGACGCGGACGCACGGGACAGCGTTTGCTCGTCGACTTTGCCGACGAAGAATCGGGAGGCTGACGCGGCCCGGCGCGACTGTCGCCATTCGATTGCGAGTCGAACCGCTCGGCTGGCTGCGAATGCGAGCAGGCCCCAGATTCCAACGACCGGATGAACACTGATCGCGAATCCGGTCCAGATGGCCGCCGGCAGCCAGCGATCGCGCAGGACTTCACCAAATGCGGCCAACAACAACCCGTAGCAGAACACCTTGCCTTCGACGCCTCCCACGAGCCATTCGCCTGAGAAGTTTCCGCATGCCGTGAAGGCAAGAAACAAACTCGCGCACCACACGGGTGCCCGCGGGCTCAGCAGCAGGCGAGACAGACATTTTGTCCAACCCCACGCCAAAACCAGAGTCGCCAGGATTCGACCGATCCAGGCCGATTGCTCGAACGATGCAATACGCGTCAGACTGCCGATGGTCGCGTAAAAGACGGTGTGGGCATTGGGCGAGGCCAGGAAAAAATCGCGGGAACACCAGTCGGGTTGCCAGAAATGTTTCGCCTTGCACAGATAGTGCGGCTCATTCACTCCCGGTATCGGAGCTGCAATCACGCCAAATAAAAGAAACATGGCCCATACTGATAACAGCACGGGCCAGGTTCGATGATTGCGTTGGCAATTCATCTATTTCTGCTTCTTTTTTCCGGCGGCTTTCTTGGCGGACTTCGTCTTCGCGGGCTTGGCTTCGGCCTTACTTACGGATTTTGCTTCAGCCTTCGCGGCCGTTTCCTTCTTTGAAGGAGCGACAATTTCTTTCTTCGAAGTCGTGGATTTCTTCGAACCCGCCCCACTGAAAATGCGATCGTAATTCTGCCAGAACTTGGGGGTCGTACCGGTACGGACAATCGGGCCACTCAATTTGACGCTCCTGTAAACACAAACTTCGGAATTGCAATCGGATCACCACGATCGTGTGCGCATGCTGATTTATATCAAACAGTGACGCCGAACGCGCGCAGATTCTTCTCGTGGATCGATCGACTGTCAAGCGAGGGAAGTTTTCAGTGTTCAGTTTTCAGAAAGACCAGAGCCACCCATATGGTGTTCTCTCTTTTTCTTACTGAGAACTGAACACTGAAAACTGAACGCTGAAAACTTCAATCATCGGCACGAAGACCCCTCGCTTGCGCGTAAGCCGTCGCGATCTATTCGCCTCGTTCCAGCGATTCCGAAGTCGCCAGTTGCAGCGGGATCGAAACCCGGCGGCCTTCGCGGACGACGGTCAGGATGACTTCGTCGCCGGCATGTTTTTCTTCAATATAACTGAGGAAATCTTCGGCGGTGACGATTTTCTGGTCGTCAATTCCGACGATCAGATCGGCCGCGGCCCGGTCCTCGCCCTTCATCGCAAACGGAAGGCGCGACTTCGTAATCCTGGGCCCTCGAAGTCCGGCTCGTTCGGCGGGGCCACCGGGGCGCATGGCGGCGATTAACAACCCCTTGTCGGTTTGATAGACCTTGTCGATGCCGCTTTCGGGGCGACTCACCCGACCGTCTTTCAAAAGTTGCGGAACCACTCGCGAGATCAGACTGACCGGAATCGCGAAGCCGACACCCGCGCTCTGTCCCGATGTCGTGGCGATCGCCGTGTTGATTCCAATCAGCCAACCGTGAGAATCAAGCAGCGGTCCGCCGGAACTTCCCGGGTTGATCGCCGCGTCGATTTGAATAATCGACTTGATCTTCCAGTGCCCGTGAATTTGCAGCGAGCGATTCAAACTCGAGATGATGCCCGTAGTCAAGGTTCGTTCCAGACCGAACGGGTTGCCCAGGGCGAATACCCGCATGCCGACTCGCAGATTTCGCGAGTTTCCCAGCGCGATGGGAAACAGTTCGTCTTCGGCAGCATCAATCTTGATTACGGCAAGGTCGTTCAGTGCGTCCGCCCCGATGGGCGTCGCATCGTACGATTTTCCATTATAAAGCGTCACCGCGATCTCTTTGGAACCGTTCACGACGTGGAAGTTCGTCAGAATATGTCCTTCGCGATCAATGATCGCTCCCGAGCCGGTGTCTTCGATGTGTTCCTTCATGAGCAGCCGGTCAGTCTTTACGGCCTTCGCGGTGATGTTCACCACGCCCCGATTGACGGCTTCGTAAACGGTGACGGCAACGGCTTCGTCCGGAGTCAGCCCTTCGGCGTCGAAGTTGCGAGACATGGCCGGACGGATTTTCTCGACCGGTGATTCGATTCGGACGTGCCGATCCTGCGCGATCGCCAGGCGATCGCGCGAACCATTCACCAGCCAGACGGTGAACAGGCTGGCCAATGATGCCGACAACACACATCCCAAAAAGAAACGCATTCACGAACCTCGAAACAACACTCAACTACCGTTTTCCGTCAGTCGACGCGTGAATCTGCCGTCCTCACCAATGCGTTTGGGGCCGGAGGAACACCGTCTTCAAAATTCACCAAATGTATTCGTGCGTCTTCGAGCCGTGGTTCTGATTGCCATACCATCCGAAGACTTCGATTACGGCTGACGACGACCAGTCGTTCGGGGGTCCCGCTGTCGGCAGCGAGCATCACCTGGAGCGATCCGTAGAACAGTCGTTCGGTTTCATCGCGCGGGATCGCTTCGAGGCAGACCTGTTCGCCCGTTTGTTCCACGATTCGCCAATCGTACGTCTCCGTCAGCCGGCTTTCCTTGACGTGACCGACAAACTGCTCCACCGCCGCCGCGGTATGCTCGTTGAATTCTTCGTGGATTCGGCGTCGAAAGTCTTCGCGCTGAGATCGACTTGATTCCGGGGAGTTGCGCGTGGCCCGTTCCCAATTGCGCAGCCAGATTGCGATCGATCGGGTGTCTAAGCTGCGGGGGCTTGGCACCGCGCAAACGGTGTTGGGTTCGACAACGATCATTGCCGGACGAATACACGTCGCGAACGGTTTTACGACGTCGTAGCGTGCCGGCTGTATCGCCGCAGGATCAGCAGCCCAGAACAGCGCGAACAGAGAAAATTCGAACATTGCATCACATCCTTGTGTGCCGCGTCGCCAGGGAAGAGGCTCCGCCTCTTAAAAGTCCGCTCCTGTTCATCCAGCTTCACGTCACATGCGCTTCAAGCCGCCTGTCGGGGGATGATCTGTGCGCAATTCGAGCGAAGAGGGTGGCCAGAAATCTCCTCAGGAATTTTCATCCAGCGAGGAGCGGGACTGTACGGGAAAATCGACACTTGCGGAAGAGGAATTGTCAGGCCGCGCAACGGCATTGCGACAGCCGGATTTCAGGGTTGCGTACCACTGTGACACGAGCGGCTTTGAGCCGCCAGTGGCTTCGGATTTCCCGCGAGTCGAAAGACACTGGCGGTTCAGAACAACCGCCAGTGGCACACAACACACAGATTTCTCTTGTAACAATGGTACTACAGAATCGAGCGTATTCTGGCGAGGAAATCGGCGTTCGTCGGATACTTGTGCAGGATGCGCGTCAGTTGCTCCATCGCTTCGACGGGACTGAGTGAGACAAGACTGCGGCGAAGCAACGTGACACCGTCAAGGACGTCCGGTGCCAGAATTTTTTCTTCTCGTCTGGTCCCCGATTTCGAAATGTCGATCGACGGCCAGATACGGCGTTCGGACAGTTCCCGGCTCAGCACCATTTCCATGTTGCCTGTGCCCTTGAATTCCAGAAAGATCGCTTCGTCCATCCGGCTGCCGGTTTCAATCAGCGCCGTTCCGACGACGGTCATCGAACCGCCCTCGTCGAACTGGCGCGCCATGCCGAACATCTTTTTCGGGATGTCCATCGCCTTGACGTCCAGACCGCCGGTACCCGTTCGGCCGGTGTTCGTCCATTTGTTAAACGCTCGTGCCGTCCGAGTGATACTATCGAGCAGCACGAAGACGTCGCGGCCCGATTCCGCCATCCGTTTGGCTCGTTCAAAGACCAGTTGGCTGACGCGAATGTGATTTTCGACTTCGCGGTCGAGTGACGAAGCGACAACTTCGCCCTTCACACGTCGCCGCATCTCGGTCACTTCCTCGGGACGTTCGTCGATCAAAAGGACGATCAGGTAAATGTCCGGATAGTTCGTACTGACCGAATCGGCGATTTCCTGCAGCAGCATTGTCTTTCCCGTTCGAGGCGGGGCGACAATCAACGCGCGCTGTCCCTTGCCGATCGGCGTCAGCAGATCCATCACGCGCATCGTCACAGGCGTCGGTCCTGTTTCGAGCTTGATCTGAACGTTGGGATTGATCGGCGTCAGCGAGTCAAAGTTCTTGACTTCGGCGTAGAGTTCGGGCAATCGACCCTCAATTGATTGAATCGACCTCAGCCGCGGTCCCTGGCCTCGTCCCCCGGGAATGCTTTCTCCAGTAATCAGCACGCCTTCGCGAATGCCATACTTTTCCAGCAACGAGCCCGACACGAACGAATCGGATTCCTGTGAGACATATCCGGCCTTGGGATCTCGCAGAAATCCGTAACCCTTCGGATGCAGTTCGAGAATCCCCTGGACCAGGGTCACAGCCTCTGGACCGCGTTCGCGTTCCGGGCCCCGATCCCGATCCGGACCACGATCCTGGTTGGCTCGCGGTTCGGCGTAAGTTCGACCATTTCCGCCACCGCCGCCGCCGCCGTACTGCGGACGTCGATTGTCCTGAGGTGGCCGACGATGGCCGCGGCCCTGGGCTTGCTGGCCGTATACTTGTCCTTGCGGTTGATTGTATCGTCCCTGAGGTGGTCGAGGCTGGGCCTGGGGCTGCGCATTATAGCCTGTATTATTATTTTCACCGGGGCCATTGGTCCCGCGTCCACGCCCGCGTCGACGACGTCGTCGACGATTTTGCCCGTCCTGGAAGCCTTCCGGACCCGTCGGATAGCCACTGGAACCTGCAGGAGCACCACCGGCAGCCTCACCGGCAATATCAGGCGGGAACTCGCCGTTGCCACCCGAGGATGCATCCGCCTCATAATTCATCGAAGACGTTGGTTCTGGTTCCGATTGATCGTGAGACGTGGATTCGTCTCTGACGGATGCGACCGGTTCCGCAGCGGCCGCTGGCCGCCGGATCCCGCGTCCGCGTCGCGGTGGTTCGTCGGTGGCTGGAAGGCGCTCACTCGTGACCGCAGGTCGCTCACTTGTGACGGGCGGTCGTTCAACGATGACTTCCGGCTTGCGACTGCGGCTTCGTCGGGGAACCGGTACGGTGTCAAGAGATTCAAAATCCATTTCTTGTTCGGTGGGGTATCTCTCCGATTCCGCTCGCACGGCGGCGATTTCTTCGAAGACATCCTCAATGACAGGCTTTGGTGCCTGGGATTCGGCCAGGCCGGTTTCTCGCAACTCGCCGGAATCAGCGACGTCAACCTTTTTCGTGCGGCGACGAGTGACTCGTTTTGGAGAACCGGAACTTTGCTCGGCGGTCATAAACGTTTCCATTGGCTAAACAAACTCAATATGCGCGGACAAGAATACCTCGACGCTCTCGAATGGCGTTTGCCATCCAGCGGAGTACACATCGGTCCAGACAGGAATCCCCAGCGCATCCAGGCGGGTTCCGTTCACAAAGTCCGACCCCGTCATACGGGATCCAAGATTGGAATTCGACGAAAACAGCTTCCGAAATCCTTATAACGAGACGCAACTAACAGCAACTTTAATGTGACACGCGGCTTTGATCGAGACATTCGCAAACGACATGCCCAAGGGGCCCATATCGAATTGCGGAAGATTCCGGAATGAATCGCGGAAAATGACTTTCAATGAATGTCTCAAACATCGTCGCGAGACGATTAAAACTGCCCCAAGCCTCCCTGCTCACTCGCGCCGCGATTCGTGCTGACTTCATTCGACCACAACGCATCCAAAATCCGAATGCGCCAAAAAAACCGAATGCAAAGCCGGGCGGACTCGCCAATCACAATTCCTGTCAGCAGACGCATGCCGGGGTGAGTTTATGCCTCACCGCAAATCATGCAGACTGGCCAACAACGACCAGATGCCAGAAAGCCACCAATTGCGACAACAAGTTGAGTGATCGTCGAAAAGCCTGAGTGAAACGCAAATAGAAAGCGTTCCGTCCCGTTGCGAACGGGTTGAGCCTTATGACGACGGACTCAAGATGCCACAGCCCTCTGACCGTTAAAAAAACGGGCCGTCACGAACACTTGGACATCTTGCGAAGCGAGCCGATTCAGAAGCATTTGGCTTATGAATCTGTGCCTGTCGGAAAGCACGAATCGACACAGGGATCATATCGAGCGAATTAGTTCTGTCAATTCAAGTCTTTTGCGGAAAATGGCAAATTCTGTGACTCTTCCTAAAAAAAGGTCGAGCGGTACGGTCGAGTGGTATGGATCGGATTGTCCCGACTCGATGGACACCTCGGTTTTCCCGACTTTTTTCTTCGGCCGACCCGAGACTCTGGCGGTTGGGGGTCTGTACCGATTAGGCTGCTCCTATCGCAAATCCGAGTCTCTTCGCCGGGAATACTACGTTGGCCCTACCATTGAATTCGACCCGCGGAACTCACCGAACAGGTGAGCCCGGCGGCGTTAGCCTCGGGATTCTTCGTTTTCCACTCATCAAGCCACATTCGCCAAAGAATCCGGGAGCAAACGCCGCCCGGCGCGCCTGGTCCGTTCGAGTATTCGCGTCGGTGCTCATTTGCCTCGTATTGTCCAACAATCGCATAAGTGCCGAAAATCTGCCCGGCTTTCATGTCCGTACATTTGCGATCAAAAACGCACGACTGGTCACCGCTCCCGGGCAATCCGTGGAAGCGGGAACCATTGTTGTCCGCGCAGGGAGAATCGCCGCAGCGGGCATCGGAGTCGAAATCCCGCTCGACGCCGACGTTATTGAAGGTGATGGCCTGACGGTCTATCCGGGATTCATTGATGCCGGTGCCGCGACCCTGCTCGACGATGCGAAACCGGTCCCCATCGAAGGTCGAGGAGTCGACGTCTCCCGATATGCGCTGGCTGGTATGCGCAGCGACGATCACAGTGGACTGACACCGGAATACTCGGTCGCCGGGCATCTCAAGCTGGCAGCCGGGGAACTCGACAAGTATCGGCAAGCCGGTTTCGTCGCAGTTCACGTTCTTCCCACAGGCCGGATCGCGAGCGGTCAAGGAGCGATCACGAACCTGGCATCCTTGCCCGCACGCGAGACGATTCTGTCTTCGACCTCATTCGTACCGTTACATCTGTACGAGCGAGGGGGGGGGGAGAGTACCCTTCGACCAATATGGGCATTCACGCCCACCTTCGACAAACATTCCTCGACGCGGAGCGCCACTCCAGACACCTTCGACTGTTTGCAGAGGGAACCGCAGGCATCGACCGGCCTGCGGAGGATTCAGTCCTCGATGCGTTTACTTCGATGCGCACCGGGAAACTGCGAACGATCTTTCTCGCCAGCTCGCGCGATGACCATGATCGAGCCCTCAACTTCGCCGCCGAACATCAATTGCGAATCGCGATCTGGGGTGGCCACGAGGCCTGGCATCTGGTCGACCGTCTCAAGAAGACGGAAACGGACATCATTCTGCATGTCGATTTTGGCGATGAGCCGAAAATTGACGTGCAGAAGCCGGGAGACGATGTCTACGCAGACATCCCCGAGCCACAGCGCGTCCGCGAATACAAGCTTCAGCAGTGGAAGCGTCGCGTCGCGGGACTGGCGGAACTGCATCGGGCCGG
>Ga0206811_1070_pt1 | contig 25675 bp, 28 predicted proteins | sample Alteio_BWOrgCont_53_FD_152886 | JGI IMG/M metagenome (GOLD analysis project Ga0206811, IMG submission 152886) | Enriched cells from forest soil in Barre Woods Harvard Forest LTER site, Petersham, Massachusetts, United States -... | ecosystem: Environmental > Terrestrial > Soil > Temperate forest >... | reverse complement strand
AAGCTGCTGTGACACAATTTGGTTCGGGTTGGGCGTGGCTTGTCGCCGATCAAGGACAGCTCAAGGTCATCAAGACGGCAAACGCTGTAAATCCATTATCCCTGGGTCAAACGGCCTTGCTTACGTGCGATGTCTGGGAGCACGCCTACTATCTCGACTATCAAAACCGCCGCGCCGATATGGTTCAGGCCTTTCTTGATCATTTAGTAAATTGGGATTTTGTTGCAGATCATTTGGCGAAGGCAAAATAAATGATGCCGCCTTTAAGCTTTAACAGCCATACGTCTAAAGGCCGAAGGATTATTAAACCATTTTTTCTAGCCACTTTCTTTGCTTGAGCCCCATTCAAAACCTGGCTAGTGTCGCGGCTGCTGCGCAACTAGGCAGCGCGTCGCTTGGACGGTTCCAGGCGCTTACGTTTGGGTCATGTATCATGGATAGCGGATCTTCGCTGCCGACAGCATTGTTGCAGCCTCTGCCCACAGATTTTCCACGCATTCAAAGATTGCCGCCTTACGTGTTCAGCATTACATCTGAGCTAAAAATGGCGGCTCGGCGACGTGGCGAAGACATCATTGATTTCGGCATGGGCAATCCCGACGGCCCTACGCCCAAGCATATTGTCGCCAAACTGATCGAAACGGTCCAACGCGGCGATACGCATGGTTATTCGATGTCCAAGGGCATTCCTCGTCTACGCCGCGCTATTTGCAGCTGGTATAAAACGCGCTTTAACGTCGAACTAGACCCTGAAAGCGAAGCTATTGCCACGATTGGCTCGAAAGAAGGTATTGCACATCTTGCACTGGCTACGCTCGATCGTGGCGACAGCGTTCTCGTGCCTAACCCCAGCTACCCCATTCATATATATGGGCCGGTCATTGCCGGCGCCGATATACAGCAAGTGCCCATGATGCCGGGTATCGACTTTTTTGCCGAGCTTGAAAAAGCAGTAAAGTTGCGAATCCCAAAGCCCAAAATGCTGATCATGAATTTTCCGGCAAACCCAACAGCACAATGCGTAGAATTAGACTTCTTCCAACGCATTGTGACTTTTGCGCGAGAGTTTGGAATTTATGTTGTTCATGACTTGGCATATGCCGATATTTGTTTCGATGGCTGGCAATGCCCAAGCATCATGCAAGTGGCCGGCGCCAAGGACGTCGCCGTAGAGTTTTTTACGATGAGTAAAAGCTATAATATGGCGGGCTGGCGGGTTGGTTTCATGGTCGGGAACAAAAATCTCGTGCATGCACTCGCCCGCATAAAGGGCTATCACGATTATGGCACTTTCACGCCGATCCAGGTTGCTTCTATCGCCGCGCTCGAGGGCCCACAAGACTGCGTAAAAGAGATTTGCGCTACCTATCAAAAGCGTCGCGACGTTCTGGTCAAAGGATTAGGCGAGGCTGGGTGGATCGTCGAAAAACCGAAGGCTACATTATATGTTTGGGCTAAGATCCCCGAGCCTTACAGCCATCTTGGTTCACTCGAATTTACCAAAAGGTTGCTAAGTGATGCTAAAGTCTCCGTTTCTCCTGGCCTTGGTTTCGGTGAGTATGGCGATGGCTATGTGCGCTTTGCCTTGATTGAGAACGAAGCCCGCACACGCCAAGCCATCCGCGGCATCAAAGATATGTTTCGCAAAGACGGCCTCGTGAAGGCGGCTTGAAATAAATTATGGAGACCCGATGTTAACGCATATTTTTGATCCCGTTGTCCTTCGTGAATATGATATCCGTGGCACGGTTGGTAAAAATTTATCCATAATAGATGCCGTTGCGCTAGGTCGTGCATTTGGAACGTTGGTCAATCGCGCTGGCGGTCATAAGATCATCGTCGGCTACGACGGCCGTACTCACTCGCCAGATTTTGAAAAAGCGCTGACTGAAGGGCTCGTTTCAACTGGTGCCAGTGTAGAGCGGATCGGTCTTGGACCGACACCGATGCTTTATTTTGCTACACACCAACTTAACGCTGACGCCGGCATCATGGTTACAGGGTCTCACAACCCTCCTGATCAAAACGGATTTAAAATGCTGATGTCTCGACGTTTGCCAGACGGCGGGCCTATTTATGGTGAACGTATTAAGCAACTCGCCACCCTCGCGGCGCAGGCTGATTTTGTTACCGGCCAGGGATCCTCTCGCCAAATCGACGTCCGTGACGATTATATCAATATGCTTTTTCAAAACTATAAGAGCCCAACGCCTCTCACCATTGCCTGGGACACAGGCAATGGGGCCTCGGGTGAAATTGTTAAACGCTTAACTTCGCGCTTGCCTGGCAAGCACATGCTCTTATTTAATGAAATTGATGGACATTTCCCCAACCATAGCCCCGATCCAAGTAACGAGAAAAATCTGCGCGATTTGGCGGCTACCGTGCGTGATAATAAATGTGATCTCGGCATAGCCTTTGATGGTGATGCCGATCGTATCGGTGCGATCGATAGTCAAGGACGCATGCTGGCCGGCGATCAACTATTAGCAATTTACGCCCATGACATATTGAAGATGCACCCGGGCGCTGCTGTCATTGCTGACGTAAAAGCTTCACAAACTTTATTCGAAGAAATTGCCAGGCTGGGTGGCAAGCCGATCATGTGGAAAACCGGCAACTCCCTCATCAAAGCCAAAATGGCTGAAACACATGCACAACTGGCCGGTGAAATGAGCGGGCATGTTTTCTTCGCCGCCAATCATGATTTTGACGACGGTCTCTATGCCGCGATGCGCCTGCTCTCCATCATTGGTCTTTCAAAAAAATCGCTGTCAGACTGGCGCGATCAGCTGCCAGCCATGGTGACAACGCCTGAGGCGCGATTTCATGTAGATGAGGTGCGTAAATTCAAGATCATCGATGAAGTTAAAGCAAGATTGCAGAAATCGGGTGCCAGCATCAACGATATCGATGGCGTGCGCGTCACGACGGATGACGGCTGGTGGCTACTGCGCGCCTCGAATACGGAGGCAGTTATGGTCGCTCGGGCTGAAGCAAAGAATGAGGCCGGGTTGGCTCGCCTCAAGGCCCAGCTTAACGGCCAACTGCAGGCCAGCGGTTTGGCATCCCAGGCCTTTTAGCCCGCCTTTGACAACAGCTTGATTCTTAATCTATTTTCAACACCCACATAAGATACTAGTCTTTCTGAGATCCAATCTAACTTTTTCCCCTTAGAACCTGAGGTGTGACCGTGCGGCATTCTTACTATGAAGCGATCCTGTTGATCGAGCGTTTGCACAGGCATTTTCTTGAAGTGGTCAAATCTGATCTCGACCGTCAAAGCATACAGGACATTAACAACGTTCAAGCCTTGATCCTCTATAACATTGCAGAAGACGAAATGACTGTTGGTGAGCTAACGGCTCGTGGCTATTACCTGGGCTCGAATGTTTCATATAACGTCAAGAAGATGGTAGAAAACGGATACTTGATTCAAGAACGTTCGCCCCACGATAGACGATCTGTGCGCGTTAAACTTTCTGATAAAGGCCTCGCTCTGCATAAAAAAATGGGCGAATACTTTGAGAAACAGGTTGGAGCCCTTCAAGGCGCCAGTCTCAGCAACGACGATATCGCTAAAGCCAGCGACATCCTGCGCAAGATGGAGCGTTTCTGGACTGGCATGATTAATTACAGCGGCGGCTAATTCTTTACGCCATTAGCTTTTTCAATTCCGCTTCTTCAAACTCATAATTGCCGGTCACGTTTTGGATGTCGTCGTTGTCTTCCAAAACATCGAGAAGTTTTATCAAGTTTTGTGCAGCCTCGCCTACGACAACAGTTTGTGTCTGCGGATTCCAGACCAGCTTTGCACTCTCTGGCTCACCAAACTTCTTTTCCAGAGCCGTTCTAACCGCACCGAAATCTTCAACACTCATCGTAACGACGTGGTAGCTAGGGCTGCTATCCACGTTCTCTCCGCCGGCGTCGATAACCGCTTCCAACATTGTCTCTTCTAAAGCACGGCTAGCGGGATAAACAATCTCGCCTACACGGCTGAACATAAAGGACACTGAATTGCTTTCCCCCAATGTACCACCAAGCTTTGACAACGCTGTGCGTAGATCCGAAGCCGTACGGTTACGATTATCAGTCAGCGCCTCAATAATCAGCGCACACCCGCCAGGCCCATAGCCTTCATAACGAACCTCTTCGTAATTGGCCTTATCGTCGGCTCCGGGCTGGGCCGCTTTTATTGCGCGCTCGATGCGCTCACGTGGCATATTCTTGGCACGTGCTTCGGCAATGGCGGCACGTAACCGCGGATTATGGGCAGGGTCAGGGGCGCCAATTTTGCACGAAACCATGATTTCGCGTGCCAACTTATTAAACTTTTTTGCTTTCTTAGCATCGCTGGCACCCTTCTGGTGCATAACGTTTTTAGCGTGGGAATGGCCGGCCATGATGATATCCGTATTCTATACGTTGAACTTAAAGTGAAAAATATCGCCGTCATGCACGATATAATCTTTGCCTTCTTGGCGCAACTTACCGGCCTCACGTGCACCGGCCTCACCGCCACAATTCACAAAGCTTTCATAATCTATAGTTTCAGCCTTAATAAAACCGTGTTCAAAGTCAGTATGGATAACGCCGGCAGCTTGCGGGGCCGTTGCTCCGCGGCGTACCGTCCACGCGCGCGCCTCTTTGGGACCGACTGTGAAGAAGGTTAAGAGATCCAATCTACGATAACCGGCACGAATAATCTTATTAAGCCCAGGCTCGGTTAGGCCGAGAGATGATAAAAATTCCTTTTTTTCCTGCACACTATCCAGTTGGGCCACTTCAGCTTCTATAGCCGCGGCGATTACAACGGATTCCGTGCCTTCGGCGCCGGCCTTGGCGGCAACCTTTTCGGCGAGAGAATTGCCGCTCGCCGCATCGTTCTCGCCGACGTTGGCCACATATAAAACCGGTTTAGCGGTAACGAGTTGCAGTAAATGAAAAATCTTTTTCTTCTCAGCATCAAGCTTCGTCAGCATAACGCGCGCTGGAGCACCATCTTGCAATACCTTAATGGTAGGCTCCATCACAGCCACTTGTTCCTGTGCTTCTTTATCACCGGCTTTGGCTTTTTTCTGAGCATTTGAAAGACGTTTCTCGAGGCTTTCAAGATCGGCTAACATTAATTCAGTTTCGACTATCTCGGCATCACGAACCGGATCTACAGAACCTTCGACGTGCGTGACATCGCCGCCTTCAAAACAACGTAAAACATGGATAACAGCATCAACTTCGCGGATGTGGGCGAGAAACTGATTGCCCAACCCCTCGCCTTTGGCCGCACCGCGCACTAATCCCGCAATATCGACAAATTCAAGTTGTGTCGGAATAATTTTGGCCGATTGTCCCACCACCGCCAGCTTATCGAGGCGCTCGTCCGGTACCGCTACGCGACCGACATTAGGCTCGATCGTACAAAAAGGATAATTAGCCGCCTGAGCCGCTGCCGTTGCCGTGAGTGCGTTGAAAAGTGTTGACTTGCCAACGTTGGGCAACCCAACAATACCGCAGTTAAAACCCATTTGTATTTTCCTTTATGACAGATGCTTTCCATCAAAAATTGGGGGTTAAGAAAAAATTACGTTTCTTGATCCTTGACACTAAGGCTGCACATTTTCCGCGCCACGTGACTTAGATATTCAACTGCTTTGCCGTTGAGCACATAGTCAAAATCTTCTGCCAAGGCCTCAAGGAGAGGTTCCAGCCAAGTTTGATCGGATTTGATAAATGGATTTAAGACATAGTCGCTTACGATGTCGCGCGCTCCGGGATGGCCAATACCTAGTCGTACACGCCAGTAATCCGGACCGATATGAGCATCAATCGATTTAAGACCGTTATGTCCGCCAGAACCTCCACCTTGTTTTACCTTTACCTTGCCCGGTTGAAGTGCAAGGTCATCGTGAAAAACAACGACATCGGATGGATTGAGTTTATAAAATCGCATAGCCTCAGCCACGGACTCGCCCGATAAATTCATGAAAGTGAGTGGTTTAAGAAAAAGGGCTGGCGTTTTATCTGTAGGCCCCGTCACTAAGCCTTTTACTTTTTTCTTCCACGCCGGCAAACCGTAACGCTCTACAATCATGTCGAGAGCCAAGAACCCGATGTTATGCCGCGTAAAGGCATAATCAGGCCCTGGGTTGCCTAATCCGACAATGAGACGCGCTGGCTGCATATCAGGAAGCTATGGGGATAGAGGTTGCGATTGAGGGATAAAAAAACTTACAAACATAGTGTTTATGTTTTTCAATCCCCAAACCCCATCCCTTAATCCCCAAGTCCCTATTTCTTGCCTTCGGGCTTCTTGGCACCTGCGGCGGCTGTCGGTGCTGCTGCACCTGGTGCGGCGGCTGCGGCTGCACCTTTGGCACCGGCTGCTGCCGGAGCACCCGCTGCGGCAGGCGCCCCCTCTGCTGTTGCTCCTGCTGCGGCGGCTGCGACGGCCGCGGCCGCGGCTTCTTCTGCCTCAGAACGAATGGCAGACGGCACAGCTATGGTTGCGATCGTAAAATCTTTTTCGTGCGTCGTTAGTTTAACATTTTCGGGCAATTTTAACGCACTCAGATGCACGGCATCGTTAATCTCAAGACCAGCCAGACTAACTTCGAATTTCTCTGGAATATGATCAGGCGAGCAAAGCACTTCAATTTCGTGATGCACAATATTGAGCGTACCACCACGTTTGATGCCTGGGGATTTATCCGCATGTAGGAACGATACCGGTACGCCAACGCGTACTTTGGTCGCTGCCGAAACGCGAAGAAAGTCCACATGCAGCGGCCGATCGCTAACGGGATCAAATTGTACATCACGCGGCAAAACTCGATGTTTTTTGCCATCAACTTCGACGTCGAATAAATGAGTAAAAAATCCGGAACGTTCGAGCTGTCGCGTCAGAACATTCACTTCCATCACAATGGTCATCGGCGGTTGTTTATCACCATAAATGACCCCGGGAATACGGTTTTGGCGACGAATTGCATGGGCGTTCCCCTTACCGGCCCGATCACGCAACTCTGCCGCGAGTGCTACCACTTGCGCCATGTTTTGCTCCTAATGATTTGTTACAGCCAGCCTCCAGGGGTGCTGACCTAAGGCGCGGTCAATAGCAGTATTTGAGGGATTTTGGCAAGGGAAAGGGTAAGATTTATTAACGCCTAGCCCTTAACCAAATAGGCTTGAAACCGAGCGTTCCTGGCTAATGCGCACAATCGCCTCGGCTAGAAGCGGCGCTATGCTGAGTGGTCTGATCTTTTTCGAGGCAGCTACCGCCGGCGTAGCGGGGATAGAATCTGTTACCGTTAGGCTCTCGAGCGGTGATGCGTCGATACGCTCGACAGCGCCACCCGAAAAGACGCCATGCGTGACATAGGCCGAGACGGCTTTGGCGCCAGCATCTTTCAGCGCAACGGCACCATTACATAGCGTACCGGCACTATCGACGATGTCATCAACCAAGATGCAGTGGCGGTCTTTAACGTCACCAATGATATTCATCACCTCGGATTCGCCGGCTTTTTCTCGCCGCTTGTCGATAATGGCAAGGTCAGCCTCTAATCTCTTGGCCAGAGCCCTGGCGCGCACCACACCACCGACGTCTGGCGAAATAATGGTCAAGCCTGTCGGCAATTTGCCATGAACCGAAAGACTGTCACGAATATGACGCACGAAGACTGGTGCAACATAAAGATTATCGACCGGAATATCGAAAAAGCCTTGAATTTGACCGGCATGCAGATCCAACGTCAACATACGGTTGGCACCGGCAACGGTAATAAGATTGGCCACCAACTTAGCCGTAATTGGTGTACGCGGACCTGTTTTGCGATCTTGTCTTGCATAACCGTAATAAGGCACGACTGCCGTGATGCGTCGCGCTGATGAGCGGCGCAACGTGTCAATGGTTATGAGCAACTCCATCAGGCTGTCGTTGGCGGGAAATGAGGTTGGTTGAATGACAAATGTGTCTTCACCCCGAACATTTTCTAGAACTTCGACGAAGACTTCCATATCGGCAAAATGCCGAATACTGGCTTGGGCGAGAGAGATGCCAAGATTTTGTGCAATAGCTTCGGCGAGGGGTCGGTTGCTGTTTCCCGCAATCAGTTTCATATCCACTCCGCCACACAAGTCCCATTGAGACTATATCCAACTAAACTTTGGACAGCGGTTCTATACCAGCCCAATCATTGGCTGTAAATATAAGGGAAAAGTAGTTACCATTCTGCGGCAAACAGCATCAATTATGGTTAATGGCATTAACTCGCCATTTTCAACTGGGCTAGGCGACTGTCATCATTGATATGAGCGAACTCTTGTGGACGCGCAGGCCCACGATTGACATAGACCCCTAAATATACGGCAGCAACCTGCTCATGTGTCTTTCTGAGCGCACCATATTCATTGGGTCGCCTCGAGCTGGAAGGTCTAAGGGACGGCATCATAAGCGTTCGCTCATTTTGAAGAGCCATTTGGCCTTTTATGGTATTTGGATCGCGCGCTCTTCCACGAAGCAGGCGGCGCTGAGCAACTCTCTTGCGAGCCGTTGAAAACTGGAAACCGACCGGCGACAGAAATCTGCCAAACATTCGAGATGCTGGTCGAGCCAGTGGACCACGTGTCGCCACTGGCAGAATGATTGACCGAAGCCTGGTTCGGCTAGCAGTAGTCGGTTGCAGACTTTGTGTTTGGGCCCACAACCTTTGTGGGCCAACATTTACATTTAGAGGCATTGTATACGTCGCGGCGAGAGGTCCGGCTGACATTGTGGCGGCGGATTCACCAAGCATAGTCGCTTGTGAGGAAGTGTTGCTATTGTCGACTTCTTCTACAGCCACCCTGCGAAACGCCAATATAGTGGCACCGCCTGAGGGCGCGATATGCGACAATGTTTGACTGGGAACAATATAATCTGGGGAAACATCGGATATGTCACCCGATGTAACTTGTGCCGCACCTATGTGGGCTTCTTGTGCTGGGGTCATCCAAGTCCCCATTGCTCTCTTTTCATCTAAGCCTACTTTATAGTTGAGAATGGTTAATCAGCCGTAAATTCACATATTTGCGTAAGCCCAAGAAGCTATGTGATTATTTTCCTCATTTTCAGTAACTGGACGTTCTCGGTTTCACTTGACCGTTAGAATAGGGGCGCGTATGAGTCGCGGCCCGGTACTGATTAACTTGTTTGCGTCGGCGTTTTTATGCCATCGTGAGCATAAAATTTCAACACTTAAAGAGGCCTCGATATTCCATGGCAACACATAAATCCGCCGTAAAAAGAGCCCGCCAAACCATTGAACGTAACAAGGTTAACCGCGAGCGTCGCTCAGCTATTCACGCATTAACCAAATCTGCCGAAGCTGCCATTGCCGGCAAAGACCCGAAAGTTGCAGCAGACGCCGTACGCCATGCCGAAGCGGCCCTCGCGCGCGGTGCCGGTCGTGGCACAATGCATTGGAAAACAGCGGCGCGTAAAACCTCTCGCCTCGCAAAACGGCTTAAGACACTGCAGCAGACAAAGAAGAAATAAGGTCGGCCAAACGAGAAGGCTCGTCCGTCTTCATCATCTATTACGTGAAGAACTTTTTGTAAGTCGTGCAAAGCAAGCTCTAGTGTCACGTATTATCTCACACCGCGATGTATGGATTCTTTTTTTATCCCCCCTATTCACACGCCACTGTGATCGCCAATAAATATATAATGGTCAGTAAAAAAAATTTAACGCACGAATTTTTCTTTTTTCATCGTTCACGCTTCAGTCCTGTTGCCAAAACTCTTCGGTTCGTTCTATGGTCTCTTTGTTCAAGCCAAAAATTTTTGTGGTGATCGTTGAAGGGATCGTAGAATGCAAAACACTATATTTATCTTCCTTCATTTTCTCCGCGAAAATTTTTCATTTCCTGTCTTACCAAGCTCCTAAACGGACTTCGAATATCATACGACAGAGGAAGCCATTCTTTTGTTGTAAAGGTGCCTTTTGTGTTTCGTTCTGAAAATTAACTGAGACAATTTACTGAGGTTGGAGTTCAAATGTCGGCAAAGAATGTGGCAATATTAGAAACTGATATATTACATCCCGTTGTTGTCACACCGCCGCCAGAATCTGAAGCTGCATGGCAAACACTGCGCAAGCAATTGCGCGACCGGCTCGGCGAAACCGCCTTCCGTCGCTGGTTAGAACCCGTGACCGGCACGGTGCGCAGCCTTCTGGATACGTCAGAAAACCAAGCTATTTCAACACTTGTCCTAGCGCTCCCCACTCGCTTTATGCGTGACTGGGTGGAAGGCCATTACGGCGACACCATCCGCTCCTTGTGGCGCCAGTTAGTCGAACAAGGACTTGTTGAATTTACGGTAGCCTCACCTCTAACGAAAGGCCCCGAGCTTACAACAAACGCAGCCAAGAGCATGAGTAGCGGCGGTGCCGTCCCTTCGGCCAGTGTCGCACAGTTGATGTTGCCCGCCTCACAAACGGTTGGCATTGAAACGGCAGAACTTGATCCACGCTTCACTTTTGAAAATTTTGTCGTCGGCAAGCCAAATGAACTTGCTTACGCCGCCGCGCGGCGCGTTGCCGATACCGAGAACCCTACTTTTAACCCCCTGTTTCTTTATGGCGGTGTTGGTTTAGGCAAAACACATCTGATGCATGCGATTGCCTGGCATATTCGCAAGAACTACCCCAATCGGCGCGTTATCTATATGTCTGCAGAAAAGTTTATGTATCAGTTTGTTCGCGCCCTACGCTACAAAGACATGGTATCCTTTAAGGATCAATTCCGTTCGGTTGATGTGCTCATGATAGACGACGTGCAGTTCATCGGCGGTAAGGACACAACACAAGAAGAGTTTTTTCATACCTTTAACGCCCTCGTTGACCGCAACCGTCAAGTTATCGTCTCGGCCGACAAATCACCCCAAGATCTTGATCGTATGGAAGAGCGTTTGCGCTCGCGTCTTGGCTGGGGTTTGGTGGCTGATTTGCACCCAGCTACCTATGAGTTACGGCTTGGCATTCTGCACACAAAGGCAGAAAAGCTGGGTTGCGCCGTGCCAGACAAAGTCATTGAATTCTTGGCCCACAAGATATCATCGAATGTGCGCGAGCTAGAAGGCGCTCTCAATCGCATCGTTGCCCATGCCCAGCTCGTTGGACGAACAATTACCCTTGAAATGACACAAGAAGTACTGACCGATCTTCTACGCTCGACGGAACGCCGTATCACGATCGATGAAATTCAGAAAAAAGTCGCAGAGCACTATAATATACGCGTTGCCGATATGCATTCCGCTCGCCGCGCACGCGCTGTCGCCCGTCCAAGACAGGTAGCCATGTATCTTGCAAAGCAACTTACGCCGCGCAGTTTGCCAGAAATTGGGCGTAAATTCGGCGGTCGCGACCATACCACCGTCATCCATGCTGTACGTAAAATCGAAGAACTCTCAGCCTATGACCCATCCTTCAAGGAAGATGTCGAATTGCTAAGGCGTTTACTGCAAACTTAAATTTTTAATATTTAGTAGGGCTCGAACCTAAAGCCACTCACCGAAAGCGTAATTCTCGGCTGTGGTTGAAGCGGATTATAAAGAAATTTTGCTCGTGTCTTCCAACCTTTGGATAAAACTTCATCTAAACTTTCTTTGCATTCAGCGATGCTCTTGGTTGCCTCAGTATAGGCAGGATCGTCGCCCAGAAAAGCTCCTGTTTCTCTGCCAGAAATGTATATTGGTAATCGATCCGCCCGGTTAACTCCCATCAACCAAGCAACGTTACCACTTAATCTACCCGACTCAACCCAAGCCGGCACAGCATAGTATCCATTCTCTACGAAAGAATGCCGCCCGTTGGGCAAAAACATTCCAAATACGCCTGCTGCGCCCCAAAGACTTTCAACCACTCGCTGATGATCATTATCTTGAAACCCAACTAGTGGAAGTCTGGTGTTAGCAAGGGAAATGTACATTCCCGTAGGTTTAACGATATGATCTGTAAGAACTTTAAAATCGGTAACAATCGTCATCTTGTCGCACGAGAACCGCGCAAATATACCTTTGCTTACCGGTTTGATGTTATTTAAATCGAGGGGTTCCAATTGTTTCGTAAGGCTGTTTAGATCATCGATGATCTCATGTCTTAAGATGCCCGACTGCCACCTATTATATTCCTTGGAAATAGCGAAATAGTCATACGCCAAGACAATTGGCTGGCCTGCAACAGAAGCAGCCTTCACCACGAGCTCGTCAAGGAGGGCGACCTCCTCGGGGCTGTGCGTGGCGGCAAACCTGTGGTGGGTGACGGCCAAAACACCGACCACACTCAATCCTGCGACAACCCTAAATAAGGTTTTGAGACGTTTTTTCTTCATACCCAATATATAAATTTGAAAATCTGTCGTTAGACTTCTTACACAATTGTTGGATGAAACTATAAAGGTCTTTTGTCAGTTTTGTACCCCAAAGCTCAGGGTTTTAAGATTATTACCCCGCACTAGCCATCCCCTCTATTCTCTGCTATCTCCTTGAAACGGATTGATTCTTCCGATTCCCAGGGCCGTCACGCATGAAATTTACCCTTGAACGCGCCGCACTTCTCAAAAGCCTTGGCCACGTCCAAAGCGTGGTTGAGCGTCGCAATACAATCCCCATTCTCGCCAATGTCCTCATCCGTGCTCAAGGCAATGATGTGTCTTTTGCAGCGACCGATATGGAAATCGAGATCAACGAAGCCTCGCCCGGCCAAGTCAGCAAGCCCGGCGCTATAACAGCACCCGCGCACACGCTCTATGAGATTGTCCGTAAGTTACCTGAAGGGGCACAAGTTGAATTGAATGCCGGAAGCGCTAATCAGCTCACACTATCTTCGGGCCGTTCCAATTTTAAACTAGGTTGTCTGCCCGTCGAAGATTTTCCTAAAATGCCTGAGGGCGACCTTAAGCACAAGTTTACACTTTCGGCATCGGATCTGCGCATGCTCATTGATCGCACACGTTTTGCGATTTCAACTGAAGAGACGCGCTATTACCTCAATGGTATTTATCTGCACACAACGAAGGCAAAAAATGTCGAGGTGTTGCGCGCGGTAGCCACAGATGGTCATCGTCTGGCGCGCGTGGAAATGGCGGCGCCACAAGGCGCCAAAGGCATTCCCGGCATTATTGTGCCGCGCAAAACCGTTAATGAAGTCCGTAAACTTATCGATGAAATCTCGGGTTCCGTTGAAGTTGCGCTTTCCGATTCTAAGGTACGCTTTACCTTTGGTAGCGCGGTCATAACGTCCAAGCTTATCGACGGCACATTCCCCGATTATGAGCGTGTTATTCCAAGTGGTAACGACAAAACGCTTGAAGTTGATACGCATGCCTTTGCGGCTGCGACAGACCGTGTTGCCACCATCTCTACCGAAAAATCCCGTGCGGTGAAGTTGAGCCTCACACCTGGACACATTGTGCTTTCGGCAACATCGCCCGAAGCCGGCAGTGCGACAGAAGAGCTCGAAGTTAAATACGACGGAGCGTTGCTCGATATTGGTTTTAACGCACGCTATTTGCTCGATATTATGCAGCAAGTCGAAGGTGATGGCGCCCGCTTTAGTTTAGCCGACGCCACGGCCCCAGCAATTATTCAGGACGTGGCCGATGGCAGCGCTTTATATGTGCTAATGCCAATGCGGGTTTAGCTTCTGCTTTAACGACCTTTTTGGCCTATTCATTTCGGTAATATTGTAGAGATCAAACTGTGCTGAACGTTGTACGTTCCTTAGCCCCCGTTGCTGGTGATACCCGCGGACAGCTGGTCGTTGGACAAATCTCCTTGACCAATTTCCGTAATTACCATGATGTTCGTTTAAACATCGCAGCCACCCCTGTCGTTCTTACCGGCGCCAACGGCAGCGGAAAGACTAATTTGCTCGAAGCGATAAGCCTTTTAGTGCCTGGGCGTGGCTTACGTCGCGCGGCTCTTCGTGAATTACAAAATCAGAAATCTTCTGAGCCCTGGGCTATAGCCGTAGATCTGAGCACACCTTATGGCGCTCTGCACATTGGCACGGGAAGCGACCCAGAGACCGGCGACGGCGACCGGCGTATCGTGCATATCGATGGAAAAAATGTTCGTGGCCAGAATGCGCTAGCCGAACACATGGCGATGGCCTGGATTACGCCTGACATGGACCGTGTTTTGGCTGAAGGGCCGAGTGCGCGCCGCAAGCTTCTTGATCGATTGGTTTATGGTTTTGATCCTGCACATAATGGACGTGTACATCGCTACGAAAAAGCTTTGCGTGAACGTTTGCGTATATTACGCGAAGGGCCAGCCGATGCTGCGTGGCTCAAGGCTCTCGAAGATGAGATGGCACAGACAGGTGTTGCGATAGCAGCCGCCAGACGTCACATGGTCCAGCAATTGCGAACGGGTATAGCCACAACCACCAGCGCTTTCCCACGCGCCGATCTTGAACTTAAGGGTTTGGCCGAAGAAGCTTTGGAAAACCAACCTGCATTGCTGGTCGAAGACAGCTTGCGTGAAGCGCTAGCGCGAACTCGCGGCGATGATGCTCAGAGTGGCACTTGTGTCTGCGGACCACACCGCAGCGACCTCGTCGTCATCCACCGACTTAAACAGTGCCCTGCTGATCTCTGCTCTACTGGTGAACAAAAAGCTCTTCTCATCGCTCTTATGCTCGCTCATGTCCGCATCTTGACCTCAATCCGGCAAATGCCACCGATCTTTCTCCTTGATGACATCGCCGCACATCTTGACGACATACGCCGCGCCTCACTTTTTGAGGAACTCCGTACGCTTGGCACACAAGCCTGGCTTACGGGAACCGACACCGAACCCTTTGCTTCATTGTTGCCCCATGCCCAGCACGGCGTTGTCGAATTTGGCCAAGTCATTTGGCTTTAAATCTGATAAACTCGGCACCTTGATCCTAGAAGTCATAAGGCCCATATAATATGTGCCAACGCACGGAAATGAGGCCGACCATGTTTATTCAAACCGAAGAAACACCCAACCCCGCAACCATGAAATTTTTGCCGGGCCGTGAGGTTATGGGTCAAGGCACATTGGAGATAACGGACGCGCGCACCGCTACGGCATCGCCATTAGCTGAAAACCTGTTCTTAATCGAAGGCATCCAAGGCGTGTTCTTTGGCAGAGACTTTATCACCGTGACTAAGGCTGCGGGGAAAGAATGGCAAGTATTGAAACCCGCGATTTTGACCGCGATCATGGAACATTTCACAAACAATCGTCCCTTGATATCGTCAATGAGCGAAGCGCCCGCGATTGCTGATGCTGATGAAAACGAAATCATTAAACAAATACGTGAAATACTTGATGTGAAGGTCCGACCGGCGGTCGCCCAAGACGGTGGGGATATAACCTTTCAAAGTTTTGAGGACGGCGTTGTATACCTAAACCTCAAAGGATCCTGTGCTGGGTGTCCAAGCTCAACCGCAACACTCAAGGCGGGGATTGAAAACATGCTTAAACATTATATTCCGGAAGTGAAAGAAGTCCGTCAAACCCGGTAGCCCCTCGTTTTGTTGTTAGGCACTTTCATAGTCCCAGTACAAATGTTAGTATTGTAGCGACCCATTACCCGAAGACCCTATTCCCCATTGTCTCCCATGCACGTAGTTCTGATTAACGGCAGCCATCGCCATAACTCGCAGTCCTCACGCGTTGCCCGCTACCTTGAGCCGCGCCTTGCTTTACTCGATCCCGGCATTACAACCGATATCATCGATCTCACCGACAATCCGTTACCTTTATGGGATGAAAGTATGTGGCAGACGGGCAGCGCTTTGTTAAATCAATGGGCGCCTTATGCCAAACGTCTGCAAAATGCCGATGCCCTCGTCGTAATCTCTCCGGAATGGAGTGGCATGGTGCCTGCAGGCCTAAAGAACTTCTTCCTTTACTGCAGCGTCCGCGACATAGGCCACAAACCAGGATTAATTGTCACCGTTTCAGCCAGTCGCGGTGGCAGCTATCCAATCAATGAGCTGCGTACCAGCAGTTATAAAAATACCATGCTTTGCTATATCCCCGAACATCTTATTGTCCGTGATGTCCAGAAGATCTTTGTTGGCGACACACCAGCTAATGATGATGATAAATATATACGTGGGCGCGCGGATTTTTCTCTTCGTGTACTGCTAGCCTACGCCAAAGCCCTTAAACCCGTTCGCGAAAGCGGTATTGTCTTTGACAAAGCCTATCCGAATGGGATGTAGGATATTTCTGTATGTGTGAAATGCTGTTGCTGATCAGATAGTGTGTAAATGGATGTTTGTTAGATTGGATTTCTACGTCGTGTTTTGCAGTATATTTCGTTTTAATGAGCGCCAGCGCCCCTTCAACAGACCAAAGAACCAGCTTAGCCATGCTCATACTTAGCCTCGACAGCGCCGGAGCATCTTGCGCCGTTTGTCTATGGCAGGACGGGAAAGTTCTCTGCCAAGCGGATGAGCGCATGGATCGCGGCCAAGACCAAAGATTGGTTCCCATGATCCTTGATGTCATGGGGCAAATAAAAAAAGATTTTTCTGCGCTTGACCGCATCGCCATCACACGTGGTCCGGGGAGCTTTACTGGACTCCGCATCGGTATAGCCGCAGCACGCGGCCTGGGTCTTGCTGCAAATAAGCCCGTCATTGGTATAGATCGATTTAGAATTTACCGCGAACAGGTCGGCAAGCCAAAAAACGATTTATTTGTTGTTATTGGTTCAAAACGTAGGGAACTTTACTGTCAGTTTTTTGCGGCGCAGGGTCTCCAGCAAGAGCCGATGATGATGACCGAAAGCGAAATCACCAAATTTCTTGCCAACCATTCAGGTATCTTGGTAACGGGTGATACGACTGTTGTTGAAGCTAAAAATTTTCGCAAGCCCCATGAAATGGAAGCCATCACTTGTGCGGCGTTAGCTGCGCGCATCTCTGATATTAACGATCCAGAATTCTTACCGCGCCCTCTTTATGTACGCGCCCCAGATGTCACGGTTAAGAATGAACAGAAAAATCCTGTTTTTCAGTCGATTGCTTGAAACAGATCCTTCATATCCGTCCAACCTCGTTACCTTTGGCGCCGATGCTCGCCAAACTTCATGCCGAGAGTTTTAGCGAAGAAGCGTGGCCTATTGAACAAGTACGCAGCAGCTTGAGGCTTGAGACCACGCAGGGCTGGGTGGCCTTCGAGGAAGCTAAGCCCGCCGGCTTTATTCTATGTCAAGTCTTATCGGAACAAATAGAAATTCTAACCTTCTGTGTACGACCCACTATGCGCCGCCGCCTAATAGGTCGTCGCCTTTTGCAGAGCGTCATTGCACACGCCCGAGAAAATGGCCAAAAAATATTTCTCGAAGTAGCGGCAGATAATGAAGCTGCAAGGAAACTATATGATCAGCTTGGCTTTGAAATCACAGGTACCCGCCCAAACTACTATCGTCGCGGCGCTATCACCATCGACGCTCTAATGTTCACCTATAAGCGCCCATAGCCGCAATAATGATTGCCATTTGCCTCTATGACACAACCATGTTAGTCATTCGCCCCCATGCAAATTCTCGAATTTGAAAAATCAGTGGCCGAACTTGAGGCCAAAATCGATGAACTGCGCCATATCTCGGATGGTAGTCGTGGCGTCAATATCGCTGATGAAATCAGCCGACTGCAAGATAAAGTCGACAAACAGTTGCGGCATATCTACGGCCGTTTAACGCCGTCGCAAAAGGTGCAGGTGGCGCGCCACCCTGAACGTCCGCATTGTCTCGATTACATCAAAGTATTGGTTGAAGATTTCACGCCACTGGCCGGCGATCGCTGCTTTGCCGAAGATCAAGCCATTATCGGTGGACTGGGTCGTTTGTCAGGCAGAGCTTGCGTTATCATAGGACAGGAACGTGGAAACGATACTGAAAGTCGTATTAAACATAATTTTGGTATGGCCAAACCAGAGGGCTATCGCAAAGCGCAACGTTTAATGCATCTGGCTGATCGTTTTGGCCTCCCCATTGTTACTTTTGTCGACACGGCAGGTGCTTTTCCGGGCGTGGATGCTGAAGCCCGCGGACAGGCCGAAGCCATAGCTCGTTCGATTGAAACATGTCTTTCGGTTAGCGTGCCCTTTGTCACCTGCATCATTGGTGAGGGCGGCTCAGGTGGCGCTATCGCGATGGCGGCTGGCGATCGTGTGCTCATGCTTGAGCATGCGATTTATTCCGTCATCTCGCCTGAAGGGTGTGCCTCTATACTTTGGCGCAATGCATCGCATGCTGCAGATGCAGCTGCCGCCCTCCGTCTTACCGCCCAGGATTTGTTGCAACTTGGCATTATTGATCAGATCATTTCTGAACCGCTTGGTGGCGCACATCGCAAGCCAGCCGATGTCATAACCCATGTTGGCGAAGCTCTTACACAAGCCCTTGGCGAACTATTGTCCATAGACAGTAAAAGCCTCCTCGCTCAACGGCACGAAAAATATCTGAACATGGGGAAAACGGGGCTAAACTAAAGCGCTTAAGGCTGTCTCAACTTTGCTTATAGCTCACCTGAAAAAATATAGGACGGCAGTATTCGTCTGGGGTTTTATCTTAACCCAAAAACCTCTGTAATAAATTTTGACTACCGTCCCAAATTAAATTGAGTGATGTATAAACTACGATTGCCAAAGCAATATAAGTTAACCGCGGGTAGCGGTTTATTATTTTTGCCATACCTGTTGCGGCGGCCCCCATGAGGGCGACAGAGAGTATCAAGCCGACGGCCAGCATCCATAAATGATCGCGCGCAACGCCGGCAACAGCCAAAACATTGTCAAGTGACATGGAAACATCGGCAATAATTATCTGCAAAATAGCCTGGCGGAGCGTTTTACCCAATGCCATTTGTGAAGCTTTTGCTGTTCTCTTTCCGTAAGTCTGCGGCAGCGCATGAATATCGCGCCTCATTTTCCAAGCCACCCAGAGGAGAAGCAAGCCCCCGGCCACCATCAAACCAACAATGTGTAAAATCCGGACAGCAAACAGAGCAAATAAAATACGCAACAGAGTAGCTGCGCCAATACCGATTAAGATTGCTCTACGTCTTTGTTTGGCTGGCAAGCGTGCAGCTGCCGTGCCGACGATGATGGCATTGTCGCCGGCCAATGATAAGTCGATGACCAGAATTTGAAACAAGGCAGCGTAGCTGGATAAAGCAATCATGACGTCCCGATGGAGTGACCGAAAGAAAACGTAACCTTATCTAACCTGTTGTTCTTGCTTATAAAACTCAATTATTGTTGAAAACTTAACAAGGAGTACCATATGGGTAGTATAGTTGCTTAAACCCTTAATGCGAGGCACTGACAATGGCCCAAGATTATTTCCGCTCTAGCATAACTGCCGCCAGCGGCACCAGTTTTGATGCCGGTCTTCGCGCGCACATGCAGCGGATCTTCAATTACATGGCGGCTGGCCTTGCACTGACGGGTGCCATTGCCTTCTTCGTTGCCAACACACCTCTTGCTGCGATTATTTACGGCACGCCTTTGAAATGGCTGGCTATGCTCTCGCCTTTTGCCTTCTTTATGTATCTTAATTTTAAAATGCAGAGCATATCTGTTGGCAAAGCGCGCGCATTATTCTGGGCGTTCTGCGCTACGATGGGCCTTTCCATGGGCGTCATTTTCTTGGTTTTCACGCAAGCTAGCATCGCTCGTGCCTTCTTTATTACGGCTGCAACTTTTGCTTCGATGAGCCTTTATGGCTATACGACTAAACGCGACCTCACAAGTATGGGGGCTTTCCTTATGATGGGCATGTTTGGGCTGTTTATTGCATTTGTGGTGAACCTCTTCTTTGCATCCAGTATGCTGCACTGGATTGTTTCGGTGTTGGGCGTTGCGATTTTTACCGGCCTCACGGCTTATGATGTCCAATTAATCAAGCAAAATTATTCGGATGCTTGGGGAACAGACACAAATGATAAACTGGCCGTGTTTGGAGCTCTTGCTCTCTACTTGAACTTTATTAATGCATTTAGGTTTCTGCTTAACCTCATGGGCAATAGCCGTTAAGCAACGAAAACCTGTTCAGTTCAAGCTTGGGTGGGGCGGTGACTAAGAATTAGAGCGCCCATCGCTACGAGACCCTCTCACCCCCCTATATAGTCTCTTGAGGTCCCGACCAGGTTGAATGGCGCGTTTTCTGGCGCGCAAGAACGTTGCGTGATATCTTCTAATGCCTTCAAATCCAAGGGCAGATTGCCTTAGACCAGAGCAAAATAACTAAATTCGATGATTTATATTCTGCCTTTTTGTTGACACAATTCGGCTTGCACTCGGAATAAAATTGCGCCAATACTCGCGACAAGTTGTCTTGTCTGAGCTGCCTTTTAACGCGGCAATCAAAGCTCAGATCCAACAACGAGCTGCAAGATGGCTAATACCCTTGCCGGATTGTCAGGCCAGTCCGTAACTCATAGGCCGATTATCGAGGGACTTGGTGACATGCGCGGAACAGTTAAGTGGTTTAATGCAACAAAGGGTTATGGTTTTGTAGCTCCAGACGGTGCGAGTAAAGATGTGTTTGTTCATATATCCGAGGTTCAGAAGGCTGGTTTACCCGGTTTGAATCAAGGCGATATCATTGAGTTCGAAATGAGCATGGGCAAAAACGGTCGGGAAGCCGCTGTCAATCTGAAGCGCGGTTAAAGACTGCCTTTATCTCGGTATACTCAGCGGCAAGCCTCAGAATAAAGAATTGTTCGTTTAGACGAGAATGCGTTGTTTAAGTAAGTTCAACATCGGCAAATCGTGGGGAAAGTTGCCATAGCCCCAGCTGTCCTCAAAAGGACCCTGCTCGGCAATATAATCTGCGACCATTTCAGCTTTCCCTGCCCGCACACAGTTTTCTGTCACCATCTTACCACTGATAAAACCTTCCTTAATTTCCATGCGTGTGCAGATTACTGCCTGATGTGGCAGGTCTTGCAAAAGCCAGGGTAAATACAAATCGAGGCTACCCGAAGCAATTACGATATGATGACCCTGTGCTTGATGATCGAGCAACGCTTGGCGAACGGGTTCATTCCATTTTTGCCATCTTTGCAGTTTTTCGAATATCGGTGTCAAATTGCCGACCCAATAACCAGTCAAAAGATGTTTTAAAAGCCGCGCTTTGATAAAGGTGCGCGGGTCCTTAAGCTCAGGATCATTCTTATCCTTCATATAGCGACGTATAAATGTCGCGATTGTTTCAACCATCGCAAAACAAGATCGCGGCCAGCCCGCCAGAGCCGTTAAAAATGGCCACAAACTGTCGCCTCTGATTAAGGTATTATCAAAATCGAAAACAGCAATGGTGCGAGAACCTTTAGGCATATAATTAATCTGTCCATGCCGCTAAAGTTGCTGTTTGCACGCCGTGCCCGGGCCGCGCCTGGCCAGGAATTTGCCATTCAAGGCAATTAAACGCACCGCAATGAGCGCAAAGCGGTTGCCATTCTTCATGGCCACCGCCGCAGGTGCGGCACAACCATTGAGGATCAAGCGGTGCCTCACCAGCTTTCATCAACCACTGCAATGCGGCCTGTTCGTTGCCACTTTCGCGCCGCTCCAATCGTGCCAACAAACGATAACTCGATTGTGTTGCCTCTTTGCGAATGACAAGAGCCATTAAGTGGCGCCGCGCTTCCCCCCAAACGTCGGCTTCAAGCGCAGCCAGTGCAAGCACCAAGTGGCTGGCTGAGCTGTCTGGATTGTGACGGCATAAACGCTCGATCTGTTTGTAGACTGACAAAAGATCGGCGTTATTTTTGACTGCGCGATAGACAACAACGAGCTGTGGGTTTGGCACTCGCGACCAAGCTTTCTCAATTGTACGTGAGGCAGCGCGCATATGACCTGTCGCAGCTTGGCTTTGCACCAAAGCAATTATGGCTGGCAACCAATCAGGGGCAAAACGCACCGCCTGCTCGGCGGATTGTAAAGCTTTATTGATTTGTCCCTGCTTCGCCTCACTTTGAGCGGCGGCCACGAGCAGCGCCGCCTGATACTGCTTGGACCGTGCCGGATCAAGCAATTGTGCTGTAGACACTTTAGCCAAAGCCGCACTGGCCTCTTGCCAATGTTGCTTGCGCGCAGAAATTTCAAATTGTATCAGATTAAGCCACGGTGTTTCGGGCTTAAATCGTCTTAGTTTTTCAGTGAGTTTGCTAACTTCTACCCAATCGCTGCTGCGCCAGGCATCCATGATCAGCCCTCGATAACCAAGAACGGCGCTATCTGGTTCAGCAGCGAGCGCCATATAAATATTTCGCGCCGCACGTCGATCCTCCGCTAGTTGGGCTGCTTGTGCTTGCAGCAACTGTGTTGCCGTCGTCGTCCCCAGCAACTTTCGCGCGTTAACGGCATAGCGTCCGGCTTCTGCAGGATTGCCGGCAGCGATGGCAACTAGTCCTTCAGTCAGCTGCTGCTGGCCCTTTTGTAAACTTTTTAAATTGCGCCGCAGACGCCTATAATGCGGACCTTCTTTGACCAAACGCCATAAGCGAAATAGTAGAAACAGGGCAAAGCCTATAAAAACCACGACCAAGACAAGAAAGGCAGCCGAAGTTTCGATCAGATAGTCGTGCCAAACTATGCGCGCCGTCCCTGGCCGATCGGCAAGCCAGAGCGCTAAGGCCAGAAAGACAGCGAGCTTGAGTGTGAAAGAAAGCAGCCGTTTCACGGCATGTCCCGCTCTTCTGACGGCATGGGCTGCGCCTGATGAACGAAATTGCCGGCCAAAAGATTCAAAGCGTCATCAATTTTCTGCCGTGCGGCGGCATCTTTATGCCAATCGCTTAAAACGGCCTGTGCTTCTGGCGGCAATTTATCGTAGTGATCAAATACATCTAAAAGATTATCGCTTTGCAGGGACAATTCGATGGCTGTGAGGGTATCGTCCGGAGAGGCGTCGCCTCCGTGTAGGGAGCGCACTGTGACAAGACCTTTTGATTCCGCCAATAGCCGTTGCCACCAAGTTGTTGCATGAGCTTTGCCTATAGCAACTTCAACCGACGGCGTAAGCGTAGAGAAGTGCTCGCGTAAACTCGTTAGGGTTGGCACAGCCGATGAGGCATAAGGATTGAGTGGATTTAGCCCATCCTGAAGAGCCTTATCGTTGGGCGCCACATCGCGTAGTACCTGCAACTCAGTTGCGAATGGCTTTCCTTCTTGTGCCGCCGTTCGCAACTGCGTGAATGCAATAAATGCTGCGATCGATGCTTGCGCAGCCTGTTGCGTTTGATCAGCACTGCCGCGTGCGTGCTTTACTTCCGTCTGCAGTGCCGTTAAAGCAGCAGATAAACTTACCATGTCACTTTTTATCCGCGCAAAATTTTCAGTCGATTCTGTCGGTATCGATGTCGATGTCTCTGCACCAGCTGCAACATTGCCCGCTCCATTATCCAACCTACTGCCAATATTATTGACACGGCTATCAAGCGCTTGAATTTGTTGTTCGAGGTCTTCCACTTTTTGGCTGAGACGTAAAACCTCCTGCTTTTGTCCGCTACCGATGTTAAAGATTTGCGGATTAAAATACACAGCGCCAGCAGCTGAACAGGCCAACACAAGCCCAAAGATCAAAACATACACCAACTTACGTGGCTTAGACCTTGGCGGTGGCAAGGTTAAGGGCGGTGACGGGCTTTTGTCAGCTTCAGACATGAAATTCTCACCTCTTTGATCTGCAGCAGGATTATACCGGACACATCTTCCTAAGGCATTCAATAACGGCATCTTCTGTAGGCGCTGGTGCAGCCACAAGGTTGCGCCAAGCGATGGGTTTTAAGGCCTCCACCACTGTCTCGCTAAGGCCTATCGCAATCATAGTCTTACAGCAAGCCTGAAGCGCAGCCTTTTCCATAAGCGCTACGAGCGCCTGGGCCGAGCGCGGTGAGTAAAGAAGAACCGCACTCAGCCTATGCTGTGTGAAATTCTCAACGAGCGAAGGCGTCAAGTCTAAGGCGGGGACCGCCTTATAAACCGACCAAGTAATAACGTTGTACCCTTGGAGCTCTAAGTAATTCTGCGCTTTGTTGTCAACCTCCTGCCCAACTATATGTAAGATAGATGAGGTTTTATCAGACAGTGTTCGGCTCATGAACTGGGCCAGCTCTGCTCCATCGCTATTTGTGCACTGAATGTGACGAAAACCAAAATCAGCGGCGTGCCGAGATGTTCGTGGGCCGACACAAAAACAGGGAAGGTTTAGAAGATCGTCAACAACGCTACTGGCAAGCTTAAGGGCAAAAAGAGCATTGCGGCTCGTGAACATCACTGCCTGCAATTTATCAACCGTCGGGCGTAACGAAAATGTTGGTATGATTGTTAACATGGGCTCAATAATGCATTCATAGCCGTAGCCTCCCAATTCTGAGGCAAGCTCCGATGCTGCATTAAGCGGGCGCGTGATGAGAACTGTTGGCATTTTTGCGCAGCCTATGCAGCAAAAAAATTAGCCGGCATTTTCTTTTTTAATTTGGCGCCAAGTTCCTTACCTACATTTTCGGCGTCTTTAATTGATCCCGCATGTTCTAGACGGATTACTGCCGTACCATCCGGTTTTGCTACTAGCCCATCAATTTTCAAAGTACCGTCAGTTTGTATTTCTGCCAGTGCGCCAATCGGCGTATGACAAGAGCCATCTAGCACGCGCAAAAGGGCGCGTTCTGCTTGAATGCAGGTTGCGACTTGTGGCATGTTAATCGCAGAAAGCATCGAGCGGATGGCCTCATTGTCGCGACGAATTTCAACTCCTAGCGCCCCCTGCGCAGCGGAAGGCAACATCACGTCAGTATCCAGGGTGGATGATATGCGATCAGTTACGCCTAACCGCATCATACCGGCGACAGCCAACAGGGTTGCATCAGCGTCACCGCTATTTAATTTACGGATACGTGTATCGATATTCCCACGCAAGGGTTTGACAACCAGGTCTGGACGACGAGCAAGAATTTGGGCCTGCCGCCTTAGACTTGATGTGCCAACGACCGCACCCGATGGCAACTCATCTAACGTCCGCACATGACGGCCGAGAAAGGCGTCACGAGGATCCAATCGATCAAGCACAGCCACGAATTCCAAATCGTCGGGTAGCAATGTGGGAACATCCTTCATCGAATGCACAGCCATATCGATAAAGTTTGCCTGTGGAGCTTCGTCAATTTCCTTGGTGAACAGTCCTTTGTCGCCGCCCATATCCATCAGGCTTCGTTCCTTGTGCTCAGGACGCCAATCGCCGGTCGTGCGAATAGGCACAATCTCAATTTCGCCATCCACGGCCCATGTTGGATGCGCTTGTAATATTTTATTTCGTACTTCTTCGGCTTGCAGAAGTGCCAAAGGACTGCCACGCGATCCGAGCCGTAAAATTTTTTTCATACGAATCTACTCAAAAGAGGGAGGAAGATTCCCGCTGTCAGTAAGTATTGCTCCAAACGGCGCTTTAACAGATTTTTTACCATAGAATCAATGATTTAGTTTCGCGGTTGCGAGATATATTCGGGGTAAGAAGCGCAGGAACAACAGCTTGAAGTTACACAAATATAAGCCCCCGTTTAGTCAGGAGCCACATTTATGAGTGCATTGCAACCGGGAATAATTGAAAGAATCGGGAACGGAATTTGGGCGT
>Ga0206811_1062_pt2 | contig 25793 bp, 22 predicted proteins | sample Alteio_BWOrgCont_53_FD_152886 | JGI IMG/M metagenome (GOLD analysis project Ga0206811, IMG submission 152886) | Enriched cells from forest soil in Barre Woods Harvard Forest LTER site, Petersham, Massachusetts, United States -... | ecosystem: Environmental > Terrestrial > Soil > Temperate forest >... | reverse complement strand
CACATCGGAGAAGGGGAGAACCAGCGCGGTGCGGCTAAGAGATTGAAGAAATCTGCGTCGATTCATCGGGACGATGGCATTGTACGTTTTCCTATCTATGACAGTACACAGCTTTATCAGTGACCGGACTCAAGCGCCGATGCCTTTGCCCGCTCCGCTACAGCATCTGCGGTGCGCCCCTGGCGCTCATAGGCAGCGGCAAGTTGGCGATGCGCTTCCGCATAGCTGACGTCGCTGCTGATCGCATCCTGGTAACTCGCGATTGCATCTGCAATTTCACCTTTCTGCAACAGCACATTGCCTGTATTGGTAGCGAATGTGGCGCGCTGGCGGTTGACTGCAACTCGGGTCAGATCGGCTGCGGTTTTGCGCTCGACGGCTGCGTCTTCTTTTTTGCCTTGTTCCTGTAAAACGGTGGCGAGCGTGATGTGCGGTCCAGGCTGGTTCGGCAGCAGCGCAATTGCTTTGCGCAGTGCCGCCACGGCGTCATCATACTTTGCCTGCTGCTGGTAGACGCTGCCGAGCACGGCCCATCCATCGCCATTTTCCGGGCGTTGTGCGAGAGCGGTACTTAGTTGCACTGCAGCATCGTCGAAGCGTCCTTGCTGCATATAAAGAATTCCCAGCGTGTATGGAGGATCGGGCGCCGCCGGATCGAGTTTTGCCGCGATTTGCAACTCGCTGATCGCATGCGGTGAGTCATCTTTGAGCTTGTATGCGAGGCCAAGGTTGTAATGCAGTTGCGGATTGTCTGACGCCAGCGCGAGTCCCGCTTGAAATTCCCGAATGGCGTCGTCCATGTCACTTTGCTGCAGATACGCAACGCCCAGATCCTGATGGGCTGTTGCATCGCCTGGAGCAATGTGCAGAGCCCGCTGGTAGAAGGGAATTGCATCCTTGGCGTTGCCGGTTTGGACCAGAGCGAGGCCGAGATTGGTGAGCGCTGAGACATTTTGCGGCTGGGCGGCGACTACTTTTTGGAAAAGCGGAATGGCTTCCCGCTCCTTTCCGATGCGTTGGAGCGCCATGGCAAGTTGCTGGGTGCCTTCGATTAGCGACGGATCTAAAAGAAGCGCCTGCTGGAAATGGGAAATTGCGTCGGTATCTCGATTGTCTGCCGCGAGTGCTTTGCCTAATTCCAGCTGTGCCATAGCAACTTTAGGGGCAAGCTGAGCCGCGGTGGTGAGCTCATGGATGGCCGCGTCCATCTGCTGCTGGTTCGAAAGAACAACACCGAGGTGCAGATGCGCTGAAGCAAGCGAAGGATTGATTTGCAGCGCATGTTCAAATCCGCTTTGTGCTTGCGTCCAATCTTGCGCTTGCGCGTAAAGTGATCCGAGCTGGTCGAACAAAAGCGCATTCTGTGGCGAAGCTGCAAGAGCCTCCTGCATTTTTTGTATGGCTGCTGGGATTTGTTGTGTTGCGGCCAAAGCGCGGGCATGCGCAGCCAGCACATCGGGCGAAGCGGGCTGCGATGTATCATCTTCGAGCGCTGCAAAATACGGCAGGGCTTTTTGAGGATTGCCCGCGTCAGTATAAGCCAGGGCAAGGTTTTCCTGAGCTGATCTGTCCCTGGGTTTCAGACTTAGCGCCTTCTCCAACTCTTTCATTGCGCCGGGATAGTCACCCAATTGATACAGCACTCCGCCGAGCGCGCTGTGGCCTTCTTCGATTTGAGGAGCGAGCTGCACTACGCGTTGAAATTGTTGCCGGGCAGTTGTGAGGTCGCCGTTCGAAGCAGCGGCGTAGCCAGCATGGAAAGCCGCGTCCGCCTGCTTCATAGATGACGGGTCAGTTTGCGTGAAGGCCATGCTGGCTGCAAGCCATGGAGCACACAGAAAAATGAAAGAACGTGGGAGCATCGTTATTGCGGCGCATCCAGTTTAGGAGGGTTTGCAGATTGAAGTCTCGCGGCTGTTTGGAATTCCCGGGCAGAGTCCTCCCGGCGGCCTTCTGATCGATAAACCTGGGCAAGGAGAGAGTGCGTAATGTAGTTGCCCGGGTCCATGTGCACCGCGCGCTCCAGATACATGCCGGCCATCACGGGATTTTGCTGGTTTAGCAAAACTTTCCCCAACAGGATATACGGCCCGGTCGCATTTGGTTCCAGCAGCACGGCGCGGTTCAGCGCACGCTGCGCCTGGTCATACTGCCCATTGCGGATATACGCATCGCCAAGGCGATCATAGACCTCTCCGTTTAAAGGGTTCAGCCGCTGTTCCTTATCGAACTCGGCGATTGCGCCCGAAGTATCTCCATGAGCGAGAGCGATCTCTCCCAGAAGTAAGTGTCCCAACGGTAGATTCGCATTCAGTTCCAGCGCTTTCTTCGCAAGCGCCTCTGCGGGCTGCAGATTTTCCTGATGAAGGCACATACGCGCCGCCAGCAAATAGGCGGGCGCAGAGTCGGGAGCAAACCCATACTGTGCAGCGAAGGCGCGACGGGCGTCATCATAGCGTTCCACCCGCAGGTATGAGACGCCGAGCACATAATTGGGATCAACATTGGCGTTGGGAACGGAGGCATGCGCCTGTTCGAGTAACGGAATCGCCTCACCCGGCCGGCCCATGCGGAAGAGCGTTACGCCGCGCAACTGCATCGCTTCTGTGTCTTTGGGGTTCTGGACGAGGGCTTTGGCGAAAGCGGCGTCGGCGTCTATGAACTTATTCTGTTGGTAATAAATCAGGCCGCGTAATCGCTCGACCCCATCTGGTTCAGGAGCTTGTACTGCAAGGGCATTCGCTTCTGACAACGATTGCTCCAGCTTGCCCTGCGCGTAGAACTGTTGCGCTTGTTCGAGACTGGGGTTGGCCATTTGCGTTGAGGCTGCGGCAGGGCCAGTGGTAGAAGTCGTAGGCTGCTGTGCATGCACTTGCCACAACGTACTACATAGAAGGACACACAGAAGCGAAGACTTGTACATAGGCCTGATGCATCGAAGTGTATCGCAAGAAATAAGGGGAGCGCGCGGCTCCCCTTATTTCACATGGTTCAGACCGCGTTAAAACTGAATGCGGGCCGAGAACTGCAGCTTACGTGGATTGGTATAGCCATTCACGCCTTGACCGGAGTTGATGAACTGGTTGCCTGAATCCACTTGAACTGTGGTTCCTACGCCATACCCCGAATTGATGCGATTGAAGACGTTGTAGGCATCAAACCGGAATTGCGCGAAGATGCTCTCGTGAATGGGAAAGTTCTTCTGCAAAGCCATGTCGGTATTGAAGAAGCCGGGTCCGATCTTGCTATTACGTCCCATATTGCCGATCGTATCCAGCCCCGGATTGGTAATACCGTTTTGCCCGAGCTTAATGCCATTAAACCATGGCCGTCTATGAGCTATCGGATCATAGCTGCCCAGGCTGGTCTTCAGGAACGCTCCGCGGCCATTCGGATAGCAGGGCGCGTCGCCCGGGACATTGGACCCGCATTCGCTGTATGTGAGTGTGAAGGGCAGACCGTCGCCCCAGGTCAGGATCGGACTGAGCTGCCATCCGCCGATGATCTCATCGACAACTTTGTTTGCGTTCGCACCAACCATCTGGTTATGCCCGAAAGGGAGTTGATATAAGCCGTAGAAGACGAACTGTTGCTGGCGCGTCGAATCGTCAAGACCTTTTACGGCGGAACGGTCCCACGTTACAAAGTTCATGTTCCAGTTGTAGGAGCGTTGCCACGCGTAATTCGCAGTGACTTGCAGTCCACGCGTGAGCTGTTTTTCAATTGTCGCCTGCAGGGCGTTATAGTGCGTATCCTGATCGTCGCCGAGGTACTTAATACTGTTTGTCCAGCCGCATTGTCCGGGCTGAACAGCAGTCGGAAAGGCACCCGGTGTTGCCGCCTGATAAGCCTGAAGCTGGGCAATGTAAGTTGGATCCTGACAGGAGGCAACTGCACCTGCATAATATCGGGACAACAATGTGGAATTGGAGGTGCCGTTATTCGCAGAGATGCCGCTCTTTACACTTCCGTCATAGTGGAGCGCATTGCCATTTGCGCTCAATGACGCCGGCAGGAAGATAGCAGCCTCATTCGGGTTGGTATTATTTCCGTCACCCGCGCTCAAGGTATGGGTGCCCTTGTTGCCGACATACGCCATTGTGACGGATAGGGTTGGTGTGATCGAATGCTGAACGCTCAAATTCCAGGCGTCAATTGTTGGAAGGCGCATTGGGTTTGGTCTTGCAGCAGAAGTTACCAGGTAGCCCGGATTGGGCAAGAGGCCAGAGGACGGGACCGTTGGGAAAGGATACGCCGGCGGTCCTGAAGCCAGTGCGAATGCAGAAGACTTGTTGCCTCCGGTCGCGTTGACACTTTGATCCGCAAGTACTGGCAAGTTTTGTGTGACAGTATGGCCGAAGATCGAGCCGAAAACTCCGAGGTCAAAGCTGCGTCCGTACCCGGCACGAATCACGGTCTTTGGATCAAGCTGGTAGGCGACACCAATGCGTGGTGCCAGTGCTTTCCAGGCCGGATCCCAATTCATGCTTGTAGCTACACCGCCTACACCTGCGACGCGGATGAGACCGTCGTTGAGCTGCATCAGACCGCCGTGCTCTGGACCGTTGACCGCTTCCGGGAAATAGAGTTCCCAGCGCAATCCATAGTTCACCGTCAGTTTGCTGGACATGCGCCAAGTGTCCTGCGCGTAGAAGAAGAGACGCTTCTGAAATTCCTTCGCATTCAGCGAACCGGCGATATTTCCATTCTGGATGTATCGTCCAAAGGTGGTGACATCACCCAGAACGAAGGTGGCAAATCCGAGACCGCCCGCCCCATTGTTCGAGGTCGGTCCAGTGCCGAAAGAAAGCAGCCCGGCGCGGTCCGTGTCGCTTGGGACGCGGAGATTGCGAGCATAGCGGAAGTCCGCTCCAACTTTGAAGGAGTGGTTCCCTCTGATTTTTGTCCAGTTATTTACACCCTGGAACTGATCCTCTCTTTCGGTGGTCGGGCAATTGCAGCGCGTAATGTTCAAGCCAGAGCCGTATTGCGCGCCACCGCTTGTCGGATTATTTGGACTTTGCAGCGAGGTCTGTCCTACGTCCGTGATGTTAAAGCCCGATGCTCCGGAGGTGAACCGGTCACCGAAGTTCAGTCCCGGAATGCCAAGCTGCTGGGCGAACTCAACCCCCTGATCGTACTTGCCGGTGATGATGTTGTAGCGATAATAGCCGAGCCGGAAGTCAGTAAGCAGCGTTGAGTTGATGGCTACGTCTGCGCCTGACGCAAGGCTGTCGTTTGCGCCTGTTGAAGTGCCACCGAAGCCATTGAGGCCAAAACCGGCGCCACCGGCCGCTCCAAACAAGGTGCCGCCGCTCAAGGTATCGGTAAACCTGCTGAAGCGTTCAAAGACGTGGATCTTGCTGCTCGCTTGCCAATCCACTCGCTCGTCCCACTGATTATTATTGAAGAGGCCGGTGCCAGTCCCGGCATAGTTGTTCTGCAGGCCATTGAAGTTTCCGCCGTTGTTTGGAGCATAGGGCTGTAACAGCGCCAGCAAGTTGAGAGAGGGCTGTGAGAGTTGGCCTGCTGGAATGACGCTGTTGGGATAAGCTGTCCCGGTCGCATCATAAATGAGCGGCTGACTAGGATTGCCTGCAGGGGCAAGAGCCGCCTGGTATTCGCTGAAGTCGCATCCCTGGACGCTTCCGCTGAATGGGGTCGCCTGTCCCAGACAGGTTGCAATTAAATGGGCCGACGGGACTGTCATGCTGGCGGAGCTGCCTAGTTTCTGACGAAGGCCCTGGTAGTCACCAAAGAAAAACAGCTTGTCTTTCATGACCGGGCCGCCGATGGAGCCGCCGAATTGATTGTAAAGACCGCCGGGGATGAACTGGCCGGTGACTGGGTTACGTGTGGCTTGTTGATAGGGATCGCGCGCGAGCGTCGCATTGCTCTGGCGGTAGTCGAACGCACTGCCATGGAAGCTGTTCGATCCGGACTTTGTCTGCGCCGTCATTACCGCGGAAACCGCTTTGCCGAATTCGGCGTCGAAGTTCTGCGTTGCGATCTTTGCTTCCGTCACGGCGTCGAGTGCCGGATTGACGACGATAATTCCAAGAATCGGGTCCTGGTTATCGGTTCCGTCCAACTCGTAGGCAACGCCGCCGAAGGCCTGTCCGTCAATCTGGATCTGCTGGCTTCCCTGAGGGTTTTCATCGGCAGCATGCGCCCAGCTCAACTGCTGAGCGCCGGGCAATAGCAACTGAAGGCTCGTGAAATTGCGATTCGCCAGAGGCAGGTCGGAAACCGTCTGTGAGCTGAACACCGTCGATACATCTGCGCGGTCTGTTTTAAGCACAGGGATCGTGTCTGCATTGACCTCGACCGTCTGGCTCGAACCGCCGACGGTGAGTTGCGCGTCTACTTTTGGAGAGGTGTCGGCATAAATCTGAATGTGCTGCGCATCGAATGTCGCAAAACCTTGCGCCGTAATTTTTATGTCGTAAAGATCGGGGATGAGGTGCTCAACCCGATAATCACCAGAATCATTTGATTGAGTGGTAACCGTGATGCCCTTCGCTTCGTCCGTCACGGTTATGGTCGCATTGGGTACGATCGCGCCAGTATTATCCGTGACTGTGCCATACACGGATCCATAGATAGCTTGTGCATTCGATGTGAGCGGAAGAAATGCGAAAAGCACGGCACCCAAGCCGCAGGCAAGGGTCTTGCATATACGAGTAGTCATGTGGTCTCCCGAAAGCCGTACAACTATTTCGCGACTCTCTACGCATCGTCTTTGTCCCATCCCATCTGAAAGCAGGGATAGCAACACGAAGAGAGCGGGTCTCTTATCGCTATGAAGACGGTATCCCGTCAAAGTGCAACAGGCAGTCGCGGTACTTTGCCGCTGCTGAATTACCGTTCCGTCAGAGGTACATTGCCTCGACGACCGGAAACTATAGTCAGCATCTGAGGCAATTGTCAAGAAAGGAGATAGATAGAGTTATCACAGGAATAAAAGAATCTCAGCACGAAGAGCTCAACGGGTACCTCCGCAACGATGCGTGCCACTGGCAATTGCCAGTGACAATTGCCGTGCGGGGCCGTTGTCCGGCGAGAAGATAAGAAGTCGATTGAGCGTTTGTTGCGCCCCGACGGCGTCACCCTGCACGCATTGCGTCACGGCAAGATCATATCCTGCGGCCAGCTGTGCCGGATCATGCGTGACGACAGATTCCCAAAGATGCACAGCGTCAGTCGTGTCCCCAGCTTGGGCTTGCAAAATGGCGAGATTTCCGGCTGCTGCACTATTGAGTGGATCGTCCTTGAGCGCCGCTTGATATTCGCGAACGGCATCGGCTTTCTCTCCGTTCGTTTGCTCAAGGAAACCAAGCTGGGTGTGAAGGTCCGGGTCGGTGGTCTTTTCATTGGATACCTCAGCTTCTCGAAGAAACTTTAACCCCTGCTCCATTGCAAAATGATCGCCATGCAATGCCATCTGCGCATAGGCAAGCCCATATGCGCGAGACTCTCCGGGCAGATTACCCACAGTTGTCAATTCGTGCGATTTCAGCGTGTCATTCTCAATTGCGACACCCGGTATGCGCTGAATACGGTGGTCTGTCACTTGCTCGTGCGCGATATCGTCAGTTGCTTGTCGCGGCATATGGCAGGATGCACAGTCTGGATTATCCGGATGATGTTTGGCGGCGAAAGCGGCATCATTGTGGCAGGCAACGCATTTGCTGCGATAAAAGGTGACGCGCTCTTCGGGAGATGGAGAGCTATGCGGGTCATGACAGGAAGTGCAGGTGAGGCGATCCCCGCTTTTCTGTTTACATTTGCTTTCCAGCAGCGCTTCCCATTGGCTGGTGGCGCGGCCTGCAGGGCCGGTCTCATTTTTATGGACGAAATATGTGACGTGATCAAAGAGATCATCGCCAGGGCGATACGAAGTCAGACTGTGTCCTAGGCGCGCGATGACCGATTCGCCTTCCAGATGGCACTGCAGGCACACTGAATCGCGGCGCACCGCCTCCAGCTTGTTCGGATTCAGGATAGGCCCCTTACCGTTCTGCGAGAGGTGCGCTGTTGGATCGCCGTGGCATGCCGAGCAGCCAATGCCTCCCTGCAGAAACGGCTGGCCGGCGTAGTGGTTCCGGGCTCCCGGCAATGCTGTCTGGATGCTGCTGGCATGGCAGTGCAGACAGCCTGGATCGACGGGGAGGGTGAGCGGCATCTCCTGTGTTTGCAAGTAATGCGGAGCCATGTCCCATACATGCTTCTTCGCATACCAGTTCACAGGAATCTCAAACCAGAAGCCCTCTTGCTGAAATAAATACGTGCGTCCGCGCTTGCCGGAGCCGAGATAGTAAAGTAGCTCTTGCTGTCCATCGAGAGAGCGAGCCGGATTGGCACTTATCCGCTGATAGGAAAGCCATGCTCGCCCGTTCTTTAGAAATAAGCGGTAATGAATGCCCGAGGCAGCATGCACAAAGTCGCCGGGGATCAGACCATCTGCTGCAACACCGCTGGCATGGGCCATCGGCGTGCGTTCGTAACTTTCGTAGATCTGCTGATGGCACTTTGCGCAGGCAGCGTCAGGATTCTGCTTGTTGTCTGCGGCAAAAGACCTTCCTGAAAAAGCGTTCGCTAGCATAGCTGCCGCAAACAGGGCCCGCAGAATATGTTTCCTTCGCCGCATAGGGATATGACTCACCTGTATATCACTATGCGCGAACGTTGCGCGGCGAGAGTTCCAGATACAGGCGCTCTCGCCATGATGCCTACTTCTTTTTAGAAATCGACAAATCGGCCGGAGGCGTCACCTTATAGGTTTCTGAAAAATTGCGTTGATTGATCCCCAGACTCAACCGTCCGCGTGAATCGATGTAGAAGAGCGGTTTGCCGACAGGAACATCGCTGAACGTCTTCTCAAAGGGAAATTGGTATTTGTGCCCGTTCAGTGTGACTGGAACCGTATCACCAACCTGATAACCGAGCTTGGCGAAGGTGTCCACAGGTACGTTCAGCACCAGGTTTCCAAACGGCCCGTCCGTTCCAATGACCTGTCCGTGCAATCCCGAGTCATCCACAGTAGCAGAGTGGATATCGAGCCGCACCAGCTTGGAAACATCGAGCTCCGGGCCTGCCTCCGTCCAGTCGTCGCCGCGTGCCAGGTGCGCTCCTGCAGGGGAAAAGATGTCGCGCCCATGGAAGGTTGAAGATAGCTTGGCGCCAATCATCCACTGCGGATTTGTGATCTCTCTCGCTGCTTCGATGCCGTCGCGGTCCTGAACCAATGTCAGCAGGCCGTTGTCGGGGAGCACAAAATACTGGCCTACTTTTGATTTGGCGATAATCGCCTTACGCGAGCTGCCAACCCCGGGATCGATAACAACGACGAAGATCGCGTCCTTCTGAAAGTAGGGCGCAGATCCGGCAAGAAACCGTGCGCCTTCAGCGATGTCGAAGGGATTCACCTGGTGCGTAATGTCGATGATGCGCACGCCGGGCGCGACGCCGTCCATCACAGCTTTGCAGATGCCAATCGCATCATCACGCACATCGAAGTCGGTCATGAAGCCGATCGTATGCAACGGAGCAGGCGGCATAGTTGTCTGTACCGTGTTGCAGCCGGTAGAGGCAAAGAGGAGTGCCAGTGCGGTGGACGTCGTCCATAGGAATTTAAGCAGGGAAGAAAACAAAGCAAACATCTCCTCAGGAGAGAATCGAAAGCATTGGTATGAATGTAGCAGGAGGGCTTAACTCCGCAACGCAAAAGCGACGATCGTGTTCCCTTGGCGCTCGATTTGCGACGTAAGTTCCGCTTCTAGCTCGTCCGTCTCAAGATGCATCTCGCAAGCGGCTATCGCTGTCTCACTGGCGCCGTGATAACAAAGTTCACAGACACCCAGGCCCTCTTCTGACCGCACTGGCGGACCAAACACGCGGCAAGTCATCGGCCGCGCGTCATACAGGTCGCACATGCCCGTTTCCGGATCGAGCACAGGACAAGGTTCATCATTGGCAAACTCTGCGAATCGGTCTTCCGCTTCCGGCGAGTCATCAAGAATCCCCGTTTTTGTGTCGCCTGGAAATCCGTCTGCAATTCGCGCGATCGATTGCCGCACACGTTCAAGCACTCGCGCTGCCCGCTCTGGATTGAATTGTTCGAGAGCCTGGAACCCGGCACGAAGGCGTTCCGCATCGAGCTGGCTGATCGCAAATGCCCCAATGCAGCACTGCGTGCATCCCGGGCGGCACGCCAGCCATGAACCGCTGCGCCGGGCTGCGTCCGCGAGCGCTGCATCTACGATCTGCACAAGCTGCTGATCACCTTGAGGAAGCACTCTTTAAGAATAGTGAAAAATCGGTGGGGAAGGGCTCATCCATTTGATTTTTCTATGGCTGCGATAGGAAATAAGTTTGAGGCGATTGGCTGTATTCTGTCATCAATCGCTAGCAGGAGAATTGTTTGTTACGGAAAACTCCCTCGTTAAAGCGTAAGTCAGGAACAATCTCTGCTTTCAGCCTCTTTTTTTTGGCTTTTTGTGGGCTTTTTTTTGTCAGACCACTTGCTGCGCAGGACAACTACGAAATCCAGGTATACGGCTCTGATACAGTCGCACCAAAAACAACCATGCTAGAACTGCATAGCAATTTTACTGTCGATGGTTCGAAACCACTCCCAGGCTCAAAATACGCTGCCGATGGCACGTATCCAACCAATCACGCGCTTCATGAAACGGTTGAGATTACACAGGGACTGACCAGTTGGTCTGAGGTAGGTTTTTATATTTTTACCAGTTCGCGCAGCGGGCAGGGCGTTCAATGGGTAGGCGACCATATACGTCCGCGTGTGCGCGTGCCCGACAGCTGGCATTGGCCTGTCGGGGTCAGCCTCTCGACCGAGATTGGCTACCAACGACGTGACTTTTCCACGGATACGTGGACTTGGGAAATACGTCCCATCATCGACAAGCAGATTGGCCGCTGGTATTTCGCTTTGAATCCAGCGCTCGAGCGATCATTTCACGGACAGAGCGTCTCGCATGGGGTAGAGTTCTCTCCGAATGCAAAAATCAGTTACGACTTCACCAAGGTAATTACCGGAGGCTTCGAGTACTACGCATCTTATGGCCGCCTCGGCGACTTCGACGATCTGCATAATCAGCAGCAACAGTTCTTCCCGGCAATCGACCTGAACGTCTCGCCAAATTGGGAGATCAATTTCGGCGTTGGCATCGGCCCAACGTCGAGCACGGATCACCTTATCGTGAAGGCAATCATTGGCCGCCGCTTTGACTGGTCAGGCCACCACGAGCATGGCAGCTCCCTGAGTACGCAATGAGGAGTGCGTCATGAACCGCCGTGATTTCCTTGCTGGGTGCAATGCTTTCGCAACAGCATCTATCCTGCGTTCGCCGATCGAAGCATTTGCGCAAGAGCCTCCCGCGGATGTGTCGCTCACGATAGTTCCACTGGAATTGGAAATCGCTCCCGGCAAAACGATCCACACCGTTGCCTACAACGGATCGGTTCCCGGCCCGTTGATCCGCTGGCCGCTGGGCAAACCTATTACGATCGATGTGCTGAATCAAACGAGCGATCCCGAAATCGTGCACTGGCACGGTCTCTGGATTCCGTCGAATATGGACGGTGCCATGGAAGAAGGTTCGCCGATGATTCCACCGCAGGGGCGACAGCGATACAGCTTCACGCCGAACCCTGCAGGCTTCCGCTGGTATCACACGCACACCTACGCTGGACACAATCTCAAGAAGGCCACGTATACCGGCCAGTTTGGTTGCTTTTATATCGAGCCAAAAGAAGATGCAGGCAACTACGGCCAGGAGATTTTTCTCACTCTGCACGACTGGAATGCCTATATGGGGGGTGGTGGTGACGCCTCCATGGATGTGAGCTACGATTACGCCACCATCAACGGCAAAATGCTCGGAGCCGGTGAACCCATCCGCGTAAAAGAGGGTCAGCGGGTGTTGTTTCACGTCCTCAATGCGAGCGCGACATTAACGCACTGGCTGGCCTGTTCCGGGCATACCATGCAAGTTGTCGCGATGGACGGCAATCCGGTTCCCATCCAGAAACGTGTCGAAGCGATACGACTCGCCCCTGCCGAGCGGATTGACGTGACAGTCGAGATGAAGAGGCCCGGCGTCTGGATTCTCGGCGAGACGCGCGACGAACTGCGTAAAGCTGGAATGGGCATCGTCATCGAATATGCGGGCGAGCAAGGCGAGCCACACTGGGCCGCTCCGCCTGAATCGCAATGGGACTACTCGCAGTTCGCGCGTCCGGGTAAATCTACTGATCCGGATGTCCGTATTCCTCTTGTCTTCCGCTCGAAATTTACCGGGCATGGCGATTTCGATCACTGGATGATCAATGGCAAATCCTTTCCGAAGACCGATACGATCGCTCTGCAACAGGGCAAGCGTCATCGTTTAGTGATGCGAAATGAGAGCACCGATGATCATCCCGTCCACTTGCATCGCCACACCTTTGAAGTCACCAACCTCGACGGAGTCGCCATGAATGGCCTGATGAAAGATGTTCTGGTTGTGAAAGCAAAAAGCACTGCGGAAGTAGACTTCACTGCATCGAATCCGGGCGCGACGCTCTTTCACTGCCATCAACAGAGCCACATGGATTTCGGTTTCATGATGCTCTTTCGTTACGCTTGAATGGTGAGCAATATGATTCCTATCCGTCCGCAGGACCGCGTTTTCGTTCTCACCGGCGCGGGCATCAGTGCGGAAAGCGGCCTCCCTACCTTCCGCGACAGCGACGGCTTGTGGAATGGATATCGTGTCGAAGAAGTTGCAACCCCCGAGGCGTGGGAAGACGATGCTGAGCGGGTCTGGAAGTTCTATTCCATGCGCCGCCGCGACGCGCAGATCTGCAAACCGAATCCGGCGCATGAAGCTCTGGCTGCATTGGAGTCACAACTCATAGAGCGATTTTTTCTCTGCACGCAGAATGTTGACGATCTGCACGAGCGCGCCGGATCGCACAACCTGGTCCACATGCATGGTGAGTTGTTCTCCTCGCGCTGCGAATCGGCTTGTGGAGCGCCTGCCTTCGCCGATCAGAATCTCTATGAAAGCGCAGGTCCAATTCCTACTTGCGCATGTGGCGCGAGGATTCGCCCCAACATCGTCTGGTTCGGCGAATATCCGCTTGCGATGGACCGCATCATGCGCGAGATTGACCGTTGCGACCTGCTGATTGTCATCGGAACCTCGGGCAACGTGCATCCCGCAGCCAGTTTCGTGCACTGGGCGAACCAACGCAATTTGCCGGCTACACCAAAGGTCCAAACTGTTTATATTGGACCGGAGCGCCCGCTGAATGCATCTGCATTCAGCGAAATTATTCTTGGCAAAGCAGGCGAAGCGTTGCCTGGATTGTTTGTGGTTGAGTCGTAGTTTGAGAAGTTTGCCAAAACAACGCGTCACCACGTAGCTTATAGAGTTTTGACGTCGACGCTTCAGGGAGACACTATGCCGCCTTCTGTACTGCAATACCGATCCGGATTCGCCAACGAATTTGCAACAGAAGCGGTTCCAGGCGCGTTGCCTCAAGGACAGAACGCTCCGCAGAAGCACCCGCTTGGTCTCTACACCGAGCAGTTCAGCGGAACCTCGTTCACTTCGCCGCGTCATGTCAATCGTCGCACGTGGACCTATCGCATTCGTCCATCCGTGACACACAAGCCGTATGTGGAGTTCGCGCCGCGCCTCATTCGCAGCGGTCCATTCACTGAAGTTCCTACGCCGCCGAATCAACTGCGTTGGGACCCGATACCCATCCCCTCCGAGCCAACGGACTTTGTCGAAGGCATCATCACTCTGGGCGGCAACGGCGACCCGGCCATGCAGACCGGGGTCGGCATCCACGTCTATGCCATCAACAAGTCGATGGAAGACCGCTTCTTCTATAACGCCGATGGCGAATTGCTGATCGTGCCGCAGCAGGGCACGCTTCGCATACACACCGAGCTAGGTATCCTTGGTGTTGCACCGGGTGAGATCTGTGTATTGCCGCGTGGACTCAAGTTCCGTGTCGTCCTCGAGGAAAAATCCGCACGCGGATACATTTGCGAGAATTACGGACAGCCATTTCGTCTGCCCGATCTGGGTCCTATCGGCGCGAACGGATTGGCGAATGCGCGCGATTTTCTCTATCCCGTCGCCGGCTATGAAGACCGCGAAGGCAGCTTCCAGATTGTCAGCAAATTTCTCGGTAATCTATGGGTCGCTGAGATTGACCACTCGCCGCTCGATGTTGTGGGATGGCACGGCAACTATGCTCCGTACAAGTATGACCTGAAGAATTTCAACTGTATCAACAGTGTCTCTTTCGATCATCCCGACCCATCGATCTACACTGTTCTTACTGCGCCGAGCACTATCGCAGGCACATCGAATGTAGACTTCGCTATCTTCCCGCCGCGCTGGATGGTTGCTGAACATACCTTCCGTCCTCCCTGGTTCCATCGCAACATGATGAATGAATTTATGGGTCTGGTCTTCGGCCAATACGATGCGAAGGCGGAAGGGTTTGTGCCCGGTGGTGCGAGTCTGCATAACTGCATGGCTGGCCATGGACCCGACGCCGAAACCTTCGAGCGTGCCACAGCTGCGGAGCTAAAGCCGCAGTATCTGGGCAACACACTCGCGTTCATGTTTGAGACGCAACTTGCCGTGCGCCCTACGAAATTTGCGCTTGAAACAAAAATTTTGCAGCACGAATATTATGAGTGCTGGCAGGGCTTAAAAAAATACTTCAAACCTGAAGCGGGAACAAAGGAATGACACCCTTTCGCGCTCTGTTAGAGGGATTGATCGACTACGCCGGCCTTTTCCCCCCTGCGGCGCTCGACATGAGGACGGCAGTCCGCAGCTACTCTGCATATCGCGAAAGCGATGACGCGTGGGCGCTCGGCCGCTTTGTTGTCACGGCGCAACGATTGTCGGAATTTACGGCAGCATTCGATGAAGCCTGCTGCGGTGAAAAAGCCTCGCCCTGGCTGTTGAGCGTTCTCAGTACAGGCGATGCAACGGAAGACGAACGCATCATCTCAGAGTTTAGTGAAGGCGCAGCGTTTCTTGACGCAATCGAATGCAAATGCAGCGACACAACACAGATAGAGAGACTTTTTGCATCCTTGCCATCCCGCATGCTTGTCTATGTTGAATTCAATCCAGAACAGAGCGAACAGATCTTGCCCATCTTGAAAAAAATTGATGCGCGCGCGAAGGTCCGCACGGGAGGCGTTACCCCTGAAGCCATTCCCAGTGTTGAACAACTGGCGCATTTCCTTGTTGCAAGCGCCAAAGCGAAGGTCGCCTTCAAAGCGACAGCCGGTTTACATCACCCCATACGATCGGAACAAAAGCTGACGTACGAGGCAGACAGTGCGTCGGCGATCATGCATGGCTTTATCAATCTATTTGTAGCTGCCACGATTGCATATAGAGGAGCAGACATAAAGGACGTGATCGATGTGATCGCAGAGCAAAATCCTGCTGCTTTTCAGTGGGATAAGAAAGCTTTGTCGTGGCGCAATTATCGTCTTTCAGCGAAACAGATCGCAGAGGTCCGCAAAAACTTCGCCATCGGCTTTGGTTCCTGTTCCTTCACGGAACCGATCGGCGATCTAAAGGCGCTCGGGTGGCTTTGACGATGCAGACAAGTTGGATCGAATCAGCCAATGACGGCGTCACAGACTTTCCTCTTCAAAATTTGCCTTTCGGAGTTTTTTCCACCAATCGTCTCGATCCTCGCGTCGGCGTTGCAATTGGGAATCAGGTTCTGGATTTGCGCGCCTGCGCAGAGCAGGGAATTCTGCGCTCATTAAGTCCCGCAATTCAACAGGCGTGCACCGCCCCGGTACTGAATCGCCTGATGCTTCTGGGGCGAACGGCTTCGTCTGCACTGCGCGGACTACTTCTTGAAATTCTCGGCAGCGATCCGGTGGAAGCTCGCAGCAAAGTAACAAGGATTCTTTCTTCGGCTTCGGATGTTACGATGCATCTCCCTGCAGTAATCGGCGACTACACCGACTTCTACGCGTCCATCTATCATGCAACCAACGTCGGTAAGCTCTTCCGTCCAGACAATCCTTTGCTGCCGAATTACAAATACATTCCTATCGGCTATCACGGCCGCGCTTCGTCCATCGTTATCAGCGGAGCAGGCGTGAAACGGCCAAACGGCCAGACGAAAGCCGCGGATGCCGATCATCCGGCCTTTGGGCCTAGCCGTTCACTCGATTACGAACTGGAAGTCGGATTCTTCATCGGTGCGGGAAACACGCGTGGTGAAGCCATCCCCATCCATGAAGCAGAAAATCACATCTTCGGCCTCTGCCTGCTGAACGACTGGTCTGCGCGCGACATCCAGGCATGGGAATATCAGCCGCTCGGCCCGTTTCTCGCGAAGAATTTTGCGACGGCGCTCTCTCCGTGGGTCGTGACGATGGAGGCTCTCGAACCATTCCGCGCGGCGTCATTCAAGCGCGGGCAGGAAGATCCGGAGCCGCTTCCATATCTGAATTCTGAAGCCGATCGCAGGCAAGGAGCGATCGATCTCACGCTTGAGGTCTGGCTATCATCGCAACGGATGCGTGAATCAAAACAAGCGCCGATCCGGATCAGCAAAGGCAGCGCGCGCGATTTGTATTGGACGCTGGCACAAATGGTTACGCATCACGCGAGCAACGGTTGCAACCTGCAGTCGGGCGATCTGCTGGGTACGGGAACTGTGTCGGGTCCCGCAAAAGATTCCGCAGGTTGTCTTCTGGAGATGACACAGCGCGGCGCGGAGCCCATTCAACTTCCTGGTGGAGAGATTCGCAAATTCCTCGAAGATGGCGACGAAGTGATCTTCCGTGGTTTTTGTGAGCGGGAAGGGTATCCGCGCATCGGTTTCGGTGAATGCCGTGGCATTATCCTCCCAGCATCCTGAGTTAGTGGTTCAAGATGCTGACGACGTTCCTGACCGCATCTTCCGATATGACAAAACGCACAAATTCGCGCCCATCCACGCCGCCCATGGGAATCTCTGCTTTGCGAAACTGCATGCCACTCGGTGTTTCCTCTGCGAGAGCAACGTGTACTTCGTGCGCGCCTGTTGTCTCCAGAATCGAGAGCACGTTGTCGGGACGAATGCCACATCCCGGCATGACGACGATACGGTTTTTCGCAGCCTCAATCATCCTGGCTACCATCGCGGCGCCATCCACTACTGAAGGCTGACCGCCGGAGGTCAGAACACATGCTGCTCCGGTGGAGATGACATCTTCCAGTGCCTCCAACAGGTCGCGCGAAACATCGATGGCGCGATGAAACGTCACCGGCAGGGGTTTTGCCAGTTCCACAAGCTGTCGCGTACGCTCGACGTCAACCGTTCCATCCGGCCGCAGCAGTCCAAGCACAATGCCATCGGCGCCCAAATCTTTCGCCATGCAAATGTCATGCTGCATCGATGCAAACTCGGCATCGGTATAGAGAAAATCTCCGCCGCGAGGACGAATCATCACGTTGATGGCAATCTTCGCACTCTCGCGCGCCGCGCGAATTGTTCCCGCGCTGGGAGTTGTGCCGCCTTCCAAAAGGTTTGCACAAAGCTCCACACGCTGCGCACCGCCGCGGTCTGACGCAATGACCGAATCAACGGATTCGAGACAAATTTCGAGTGTGACAGGTTTTTTCATGAAGTGAGATCGCTCGTTTCTGGGTTCTTATTTCGCCTGGGCAAATGAGACGTAGTCGCGGCCAAAGTAAAGACGATAGTGATCGCCATCTGCATCGAGTTGTAGCGGTGTTGGGCGTTTCAGTTCCGCGTCATGTACGACTGGGGCAGTGAAGAGATCATGCGCGGCAATATCCATCACAATAAAGTGGTCTTTCACAATTCCCACGCCATAGGCGCCGGGCTTGAGGGCATTTCCGCTGAAATCAAGCGGCACCTCGGTGATGAAGTAAGCTTGGTACTTCTGCTGAATCCCGCTTGAGTAGCCTGAGTTGTCCACCAGCGTCATCAGCACGTACATGTCGTCCGCAAAATGAATACCCGCCGAATTGCGCGATTGTACTGAGGCCGATTGTCCGCGGAAGAACACTGCATCGGGCAGCAACTTGGCGGCCTCCGCGGCGTGTAGAATCTTCGGCGCAGCGGATTGGCTGAAGCCTGTAAAGGGGATAAAGAGAAAAAGCGCAGCTAACAGAGTAAAGCGCGCTGACATACTACGGTGGGCAAAGTTCATTTCTTTCAATCCTGAAAAAGGAAGCAGCCAAACGAGTATAAACCTTTGCTCACAAGCTATTCGTGCTCTGCAAGTCTTCAAAAAGGTATCCGTCAACCGCGGCTAGCGCTTCCGCACCATGCGTCTTGGATTTGGGGGAGCGGTCGATTCGCGGATAATCAGCTCCGGCACAATGGCAACATGCGCGGGATAGTCCTTACTTCCTTGAATCCGCTGCAGCAGAATGCGTGCCGCGTTGGTGCCCATGGTATGCAGTGGTTGCCGGATCGTGGTGAGGCTTGGATTGTGATACGCCGCTCCCTGAATATCGTCGAAGCCGACGATCGATACATCCTCCGGTACACGAAGTCCATGGTCGCGAAATGCACGAATCGCGCCAATGGCCGCCACGTCATTAAATGAAACCAGTGCCGTGAAGGGACGGTTATGCGCCAGCAGTTGTTGCACCACCGGGTACCCAAGCTCAGGCGAAGAAAGGTTTACCTCCAACTGCACGACCAAATCTGGATGCACCTCGAGCTCCAGTTTCTTTGCCACCGCCATAAAGCTTTTCCAGCGATCGTCCGAATCCGAGCTGAATGTCTGTCCGCGCATGAAGGCGATCTGGCGATGCCCGAGCTGGTACAGGTGATGAAGCGCTAGCTCGGCGGCCCTGCGATGATCGAGCGTAATGCTCGTCACCCCCTCGATCTTTTTGTGGCCTGCGACTGCGATCACTGGCAAAGGAAGACTATGCTGCAGCGCGGTATCGATGACGATGAACCCTTCCACTGAGCGGTCCATCAATAGTCGCGGATATTCTTCGATGAGATCAGCTTTACGTCGATGACTTGCGGTGAGATAGAAGTAACCTTCCTCCAGTAGCACCTCTTCAATGCCATCCATCACCAGCACGGAATAGCCATCGCTCAACTCCGGCACCAATACGCCGACCGAGAATGTTTGCTTTCTGCGCAGCGAGCGGGCATAGAAGCTGGGCCTGTAGTCGAACTTTTTTGCCGCCGCGAGCACGCGGTCCCGCGTCTCCTGCGGAATGGATCGCACGCCGGGCGCGTTGTTCAACACGAGAGATATGGTGGCTGGAGAGAGATCGAGATAATCTCCCAAAACCTTCAGACTGATAGGCCTGCCCGGTAAGAACTCGCTCTTCTTCGTTTCCTTAACGGGCGACTTGCGTTTAGGCATACAAGTGTTTGTAGATGCTGGACGCGAAATGTTCAACTGAATTCAGGCATGCGTCGATAGCTTTTCGACGAGCGGTGAACCCGCTACTGGATTTTCCTCCTGCCGTTCTCATACGGCTATCGCCGGTATCTATCCCGGCGATTTGAGGGATCGGGCGTCCATGAAGTCACCGGTTGGGCGATTCTTTTGAAGAATTCTGCATCCGCCAATAGATGTATATACATCGAAAGCGCATGACAGAATCCGGATTGCCTTCTCTTCCGTGCTTATGCGCCAGTTTTCGCCGGGCCGCGCGAGCTTTGACTCAGCGCTATGACGAGGCCGTCCGCCCGCTGGGGCTGCGAGTGACCCAGTTCACCATTCTGCAGGCGCTCTCGCTGACCGGGGAGATCTCTCAAGGCAAACTCGGCCAGATATTGGCAATGGACAGCACGACTCTCACGCGGACGCTGGAACACATGCGTCGAGCTGGATGGGTTTCCAGGCGGCGTGGCGCTGACCGCAGGGAATGGCGGCTGCAGCTGTCCTCAACCGGCCGCGATCAGTTCCGGCGGGCGCTCCCCGCGTGGAAGAAAACGCAGCAGCAGATGGCCAGCCAGTTCGGCGACGAGCGCTGGCACGATCTTTTCCAACTCACCGATCAGGTAACGGCTTTTGCAATAAAACCAGGAGACATGTCATGAACAACGAGAAATATCGCAAGCTCACTTTGTGGCTGATCGCGGCGTGGTTCGTCTTCACGCTATCGGCCTCGGCGCTTCACTTGTTTCAAACTCCACCCACTGCTCCGCCGCTTCCGTTTGGACTGGCGGTGCTGACACCGGTCCTTGTTTTCCTGGCATGGTTCAGGATTTCGCCGGGGTTCCGCGCGTTTGCCTTATCGTTGAATCCTGGCACATTGACCATGGTCCAGAGCTGGAGAATCGCTGGCTTTGTTTTCCTTGCCCTTTACTCGTATGGAATTCTGCCGGGCGGGTTCGCATTGCCGGCAGGCTGGGGCGATGTTGCGATTGGAGTGACGGCGCCTCTCGTCTCCCTGAAACTCGCCAGCCGTTCTCACCGTACGGCGTTTATCGTTTGGCAGATATTGGGAATAACTGATCTGGTGACGGCTATCGGTTCCGGGACGATGTCGCAAATCATCAGCCGGAGCCAGATCACGACGGCGCCGATGACCGTGCTGCCGCTCAGTCTGATTCCAACGTTCGCCGTGCCGTTGTTTCTTATGCTGCACATCATCTGCATTGCGCAGGCCCGGCGCTGGCAGGAGCCGGTGCATGCGCGTGGTGGCGAGCCGCTGCCGAGCTCCGCGGTTTAAGAAAGGCACGATAAGGGCCAGTTTCTATTTCGTGAAAATGGCCTTGGGGCAGATAGCGTGGACGCCGACTTTGCCGTCGACCAGCTGTGTAATGTCTACATCGATGGCAACGCTGGTAAGCATGTAGGCTTCGTCGCGCGTGAGGTTTTTCTCGGTCACGAGAAAATCGATCATGTTGCGTACAGCCATCTCTGTCGCCTGCTTCAGATCTTCGTTGAATCCCATGGCGATGTATGCCGTCGGGGTTTCGGCGCTTGGCCAGAGCAGGTGCTGGTTTTTGTGGACAATAAACTGAAAGGTACCGGTGAGGAAGGTCTCCATGGCCGTGATATCAACCTCACCGTTACCTTGTCCGGCGTGGCCGTCGCCGACTTCAAAGAGCGCGCCCTTCGCTTGCACCGGGATGTAGAGCGTAGTTCCCGCGACCAGTTCCTTATTGTCCATGTTGCCGGCGTGCATCCAGGGCGGAGCGCTGTTGTAGCGGCCGGCCGACTCAGGCGGTGCGACACCCATGCTGCCGAAGAAGGGATGCAGCGGAATGTCGATACCGGGTGAGAAGTGCGCGATCATTTTTTCGCGATCGAGAGGAATCACGCGATTGCGACCGTAGGGAAAATCATCGGGCAGAAAACCGCGCCCCGCGCCAAAGGAATTGACGGCGAACGGCGTGTTCATGTCGATCTTCAGAACGCGGACTTCGAGCACATCGCCTGGTTCAGCTTCCTCGATTGCGATGGGGCCGGTGAGGATATGGCCGCCGGGCCCCTTGTCTGTGACCTTCTCATACACGTCGCGGTAGAACTGCGGAATGTCCGAAGGCTTGATGCCAAGCTGCTCCAGGCGCTCTGGCGGCGGGCATGCGCAGGAGGTTTCTACATGCACAATATCGCCGGAGTGGATGGACAAGACAGGCTTCGCTTTGGCCGAATAGTATCCCCAGGCCACCGTTGAGGGGGTCGCGGACAGAGTGTAATCGCTCGCGTAGCACGCCACAGGGAGTGACAGGCTAAAGCAGGCAAGCAGAATAGAACGTGTGAACATGCGCCATCCTAGCATGCGGATTACGACACTTCCCCGGCAACAGAAGCGCCGGTTCCGGTCAGTTCCAGCGCTTCGGCATTCTTTTGCATGGCCTCAATGCAGAAAGCGATATGGTCGTCGAGCGGGACGCCAAGTTCAACCGCACCCTGGATGATGTCGTTGCGGTTGACGCCCCTGGCGAAGGCTTTGTCTTTCATCTTTTTGCGCACGCCGGCGACCTCCACATCATGAATGGATTTGGTCGGTTTCACCAATGAGCAGGCAGTGAGAAAGCCCGCCAGCTCATCGCAGGCAAAGAGGGTCTTGGCAAGGTGAGTCGCGCGCGGCACTCCTGAGTACTCCGCGTGGCCGAGGATGGCGGTGCGGACCTCCTCGGGCCAGCCTTGTTCGGCCAATATCTTGTTGCCGACAAAGGGATGTTCTTCCGGCGTGGGATACTTTTCGTAGTCGAAGTCATGGAGCAATCCGGTGATGGCATACCGGTTGACGAGCTCCTCGCGTGCATCGCCAGCCAGGCCTTGCGCATCAGCCTTGCGCTCACCATAGGCGCGCACGCACGTCTCAACGGCGAGGGCGTGTTTCAACAAGCTGGCGGATTGCGTGTACTCGCTCAGTAGCGACCATGCGCGTTCGCGCGAGTAGCCATTCTGGTTCGACATAGCACCTTCCTTAGGGTTTGTTTCCGGTTTTTCCGGGTTTTCTAGGCACGACTCACAGTTTTCACTTGACAATAAAGGTACCTTGCTTGCATGGTAAATGAGAGTTGACGAAGTTCCGGCTACAATGCCGAGCTTTGGCAATCCGGACGCCCTGCTCTGGCCTCCGTTCACAAATTATGGCAACTACCTTAGCAACCATTGAGGCACGCGAGGTACTTCGTTGCGAACACTGCAGTCTAGTGCAATTCCGCACGTCGAACTCACTCTGCAGGCGCTGCCACAAGCCCCTCGAAATGGAAGAGCCCGAACCACTCGTTCCGCAGCTCGTAACGGAATCCAACCACCCAGCTTCTGAAGGTTCCGGCCTTGAGGTTGCTCGCGCAGTACGCGACATCCGCCGCTCGCACCGGTTGAGTCAGCGTCAGCTTGCCGGGCGCATGCAGGTGCCACGTACGTATATTTCGAAGATAGAGAACGGCAAAGCGATGCCGACGCTTTCTTCCCTGGAGCGCTTGGCTCGCGCGTTAGAGATCGACATTTGCGATCTGATTCGGGACGCACGCAGCCGTCACCATGAAGAGGCTGCATCGGTTCTGGCCGATCCGTTTCTGAAGGAAATTGCACCCTATATCAGCCAAATGGATGCCTATCAGCGGTCTATTTTCCTGAATCAGGTGCGTGATATGGCGATGGGACGGCGGCGACTGGCGTAAGTTCTTTTATTGCTGAGCCTCTGAGTCTGCACTTTGAGGAAAACTCCGCTCGGGAAACAGGGTTCTTATCTGTGTAAGGCGACATCCTATTTTTGGGTAGATGTCGTAAGGTGAGAACAGAATGATTCCCAGATCGGCGTTTTTTGAGCTCGAAATAAAAAAAGTACAGGCGCAACCGAAGACGCCTGCACCCACAGTCTTGGTTCAGTCAGGCGTGTCGCGGTCTATGTTGGTCGCGGCTCTTGCGGCTGGGATGGTTCTGGCAGGCAGTGGCAGACTGCTTGCCCAGGATGTTCCGCCACCGCCGCCAGATGCCAGCCAGCAGGATCAGCAACAACCACAGCAGGGGTCACCGCAGGATAGTCAGCCCTTGCCGCAATATGGGGCACCCGCGCCGCCAGACAATTCGGCAAATTACCCCCAGCAAACGCAAGGCAATCAGCAGGGGCAGCCACAGCAACAGGCGCAACCCCTGCCTGCAGATCAGGTTGATCAGCTCGTAGCCCCCATTGCACTTTACCCGGACTCTCTCGTGGCGCAGATTCTTGCTGCAGCCACGTATCCAACCCAAGTTGTGGAAGCTGATCGCTGGCGCCAATCGCAGGGGAATGCCCCTGCTGACCAGATTGCCAACGCTGCGAACGCCCAGCAGTGGGATCCGAGCGTGAAGGCGCTGACGGCCTTCCCGTCGGTACTTTCGCAGATGGATCGTAACCTGCAATGGACGACCGATCTGGGGAATGCCTATTACAACCAGCCGCAGGACGTGATGGATGCCGTGCAGCAGATGCGCCAGCGTGCCCAGCAGGCCGGCAAGCTGCAAAGTTCTCCGCAATTGGCGGTGAGCGACGATGGCGGCGATATTGCGATTGCGCCAGCCAATCCAGAAGTTGTGTATGTGCCGGTCTACAACCCGTGGGTGGTCTATGGACCGGCAGTTGTAGCCTGGCCCGGATATTACTACGCGCCGCCCCCGGGACTGTTTATCGGCGTGGGCTTCGGTTTCGGGATCGGTTTTGGCTATGGGATTCCGGTTCGTCCCTGGGCACCTTGGGGCTGGGGATGGCATAGCTGGGGCGTGGGCTGGCATGACCGCGCGGTCGTCTATAACCGAACGACTTACATCACGCGCAGCACGACTGTGATCAATCGCGGCTTTGTGCGACCCGGCGGACCGCCAGCGCAGCTTGCCGGACAGCGCGGTTCGTTTGTCAACCATCCAGGCTATGCAGGATATGCGAATCGCGTAGCAGCGAGTGCGCGGCCTGGCACAAATGGATTCAATAACAGGCCGGGCAACTTCAACCGTCCCGCAATCCAGCAGCCGGGTAATGTGTCGAATGGCTACAACCGGACTCAGCCTGGCTATAACCGGTCGACTCAGCCGACGAATGGCTTGGTGAATGGTAATCGTCCTGCACCGGGCAACAACATGCAGAGGCCAACGAGTACGCCGGGATCGACGTATAACCGTCCAAACACTGGTGCTCAGCAGTACCATCCATCTGCGCCGCAGAACTACAGTCGGCCTGCGCAGACAAGCCGGCCTGCGCCCGCGCCGCGCTCGGCCCCAGCTCCGCATGCAGCACCCGCGCCACATGCGGAGCACTCAGGCGGCGGTGGTGGTGACCATCATCGCTAACCTCAATTCAGACTAAATTCACGAAAGCGCACTAAAATTGGCCGTGACCCGCATCACATTGCGATGGTCACGGCCATGTGCTACGGTCGGTGAGAGGATTGATTTTGAGCCGTATCCACGAGCTACCGCAGGAAGAGCTGGCAATTTACCGCCGTCTTAATCCCGCGCGCCTGCCAAAGCATGTTGCCATCATCATGGACGGCAATGGCAGGTGGGCGGGGAAACGCAGCCTCAAACGCTTTCTAGGGCATCAGCAGGGCGCGGAATCGGTGCAATATGTCGTCGAAACGGCATCGCGCATCGATCTGCCGTGGCTTACGCTCTATGCGTTTTCGCTCGAAAACAATCTGCGCAGGCCCAAGACGGAAGTCAGCTTCCTGATGCGATTATTGCGTGCTTACCTCACGAATAACGTGCAGCGCATGAACGACAATAATGTGCGCATCCAATACATCGGCCGCACGGACGAACTGCCGAACGAGGTGAAAGAGCGCATGCAATGGGCTGCGGAAGCGACCCAGCGCAATACCGGCACGGTTCTAACGCTGGCACTCAACTATGGCGCACGGTCAGAGCTGGTAGATGCTTTCAAACGGCTGCATGCTGAAATCCAACAGAAGCACATTCGACTCGACGATCTGACCGAGCAGGATATTCAGCGGCATCTTTACACCGCGCACATGCCGGACCCTGACCTGCTGATTCGCACGTCCGGCGAGATGCGCATCTCGAACTATCTGCTGTGGCAGATTGCTTATACCGAGATTTTTGTCACGGATCGCTTCTGGCCTGATTTTCGCGGTGTCCACATGCTGGAAGCGATTGAAGACTTTCAACGCCGCGAGCGTCGCTACGGTGGCTTGAACGACGGCACCGAATCCGATGATGTTGCCTCTTTGCCGGCAAACCAGCTTGTGAATAGCTGAGATTTTTCACTACCCAGTCGACTTCTGCTCGTCAGTCTCAAGGATGGCGTGGCATTGCTGAGCAACAC
>Ga0206811_1069_pt2 | contig 25811 bp, 18 predicted proteins | sample Alteio_BWOrgCont_53_FD_152886 | JGI IMG/M metagenome (GOLD analysis project Ga0206811, IMG submission 152886) | Enriched cells from forest soil in Barre Woods Harvard Forest LTER site, Petersham, Massachusetts, United States -... | ecosystem: Environmental > Terrestrial > Soil > Temperate forest >... | reverse complement strand
TGTTTGGCGCGTTTTCCGTACTGGCGCTCGTCCTCTCTGCGATTGGGCTCTACAGCGTCGTCTCCTACTCGGTCGCGCAGCGAACCAACGAGTTTGGCATACGCATGGCGCTGGGAGCGCGGCGCGGCGACGTATTGAAGATTGTTTTCGCGTCAGCCGGTGCGAGTGTAGGGCTTGGCATTGTCATCGGCCTCGGACTCAGCTTCGGCCTGAGCAAGATGATTGCCAGCTGGATTCAAAGCAGTTCCAGCAATCCGCTGCTCATTGTGGGCGTATCGCTGCTGTTGCTGGCGGTTGCCGCTCTGGCCTGTCTTCTGCCCGCGCGGCGCGCTTCGTCGGTCGATCCCATGACGGCATTGAGGTGCGAATAGGTCTTTCAGCGAAAGCTTTTACTACGAATCAGGAGGTTTTCTTGGCCGCCGTTCTGCAAGATATCCGCTACGCGTTCCGCCAGCTGAGAAACTATCCTGGCTTCGCCCTCACCGCCATTCTCTCGCTCGCCCTCGGGATTGGCGCAACGGTCTCGGTCTTCAGCGTGGTCTATGCCGTGCTGATGAATCCATTCCCTTACAAGGGCGCGGACCGCATCGCGTTTCTTCAGACGAGAGCACCGGACGGAAATCTTGGCTTTGCCGGTCTCACCGGCACGCAGGTGCATCAGTTAGAGAAGGTACATGCAGTCGAAGCTCTATCGGCAATCAACGAGTGGAACCTCACCATCACTGGACACGATGTTCCCGAAGATGTGGTCAGCTATTACCTCACCGGCGGCACATTTCCGATGCTCGGCCTCGCCCCGCTGCTCGGACGCAATCTCGGCCCGTCAGATTCTCCCTTCGGACAGGAAGCGCAGCCGGCCATCATGCTGAGCTACAAATTCTGGCTGCGGCATTTCAACGGAAATCCCGCCGTGGTCGGCCAGACATTGGAACTGGTCCACAAGAAATACACCATCGTCGGCGTGACGCAGCCCCGTTTCGGATGGGGCGGCAGCGATGCAGATATCTACCTGCCGCAAAAGCTCGCAAATGATCTACCCGCGAGCTACAACTTCAACGTCCTGGTCAAACTGCGGCCCGGCATCACGCGGGCCGTTGCCAATGCCGAGCTGCAGCCGTTCATGGAGCAGTTCGCGCAGGAAACGCCGACCCATTTTCCCCGGCATTTCAAAGTAGACATCCAGGGGTTGAAGGACTGGACCACCCGCGATCTGCGCGGCACGCTGTATTTGCTGTTTGCTGCAGTAGCGTTGCTTCTGGCGATTGGCTGCGGGAATGTCTCGATCCTTCTACTCGCGCGCGGCACAGCAAGTCAACACGAGTTTGCCGTGCGTTCCGCGGTCGGAGCCACCGGCTCCCGCATCATCCGGCAGTTGCTCACCGAATCGCTCATGGTAGCTCTCATCGGAGCCAGTTTGGGCATATTGCTTGCCTATCGAGCGTTGATCCTGATCGTTGCCTGGCTGCCGCAACAGTTCCCGGCGGAGTCAGACTTCCACATCAACCTCCCCGTACTGCTCTTCAGCGTGGGACTGGCCCTGTTGACCGGCGTGCTCTTCGGACTCTTTCCGGCGCTGCAGCTATCAAAGCCGGAGATCAATCAGGTCATGCAATCCGGCACGCATAAGGTAGCCGGCAGCGTGCGCGGCAAAGAGCTGCACAGGTTTTTGATCGCCGGCCAGATCGCGCTCACCCTGCTCCTGCTCACCACGGCCAGCGCCGCGATCGAAGGCTTTCTGCGCATGATGCGGATTCCGCTCGGTTACGATCCGCACAATGTCATGTCGGTCGGCATCCCCGTCCATGACAACACCAATACCAGCTGGGCAGAGCGCACAAATTACTTCGAGCAGCTTCGCGCGAAGATCGCAGAGCTGCCGGATGTCGTGTCGACGGGAATCTCGAACAATGCCACGCCTCCGGAAAGTGGATGGGAGCAGAAATTCGAGTTGTTGGGCGAACCATCCGGCTCTCCGGACGCGCAGACTGCACGGATCAACTTCGTCGATCCCGGCTACTTCAGCACTCTGCGCATACCGCTGATGGAAGGGCGCATGTGGGACCACACCGAAGTTGCGCACGGCGCTCTTTTGGTCTTGGTCAATCAGAGCTTCGTGAAGCGCTATTACCCGAATGGCGACGTGCTGGGACACTCCCTGAAAGTCCCGGCTCTGAAAAATGAACCGCCACATACGCTGACCGCTCCCGGAGCCGATGGTTGGCTGCAGATCGTAGGCGTGGTTGCCGACGCCCTCGACGACGGCCTGGACCAGCCTGTCAAACCCGCGGTCTTTATGCCCTATGGAACGTTGATGTGGATGCATTCGCAAATCCTCGTCCGCGGCCGCTCCAATCCAGATGCGTTGCTACACAGCATTCGGCAGCAGATCGCCGCTATCAATCCGGACCAGCAGGCATATGGGCAAAGCAACGATCTGGAAACCTGGATCAGGAACGAGCCGGAGTGGGAGAGAGGCCGCCTCGTTTCCGTTCTCTTCGGAGCGTACTCCGTGCTCGCCCTTGTTCTCGCCGCCGTCGGACTCTACAGTGTCGTGTCTTATTCCGTCGTCCAGCGGACCAACGAGTTCGGTATCCGCATGGCATTGGGCGCGCGACGCAGCGACGTGCTGAAGATCGTGTTTGCCTCTGCCGGGGTAAGCGTGGGAGCCGGCATCGGTATTGGACTGGCACTCAGCCTCGGCTTGAACCGGTTGATCGCACGCTGGGTTGAGAATGGCGCCAGCAATCCATTCTTAGTCCTGAGCGTTTCTCTGTTGCTCATCGTCGTTGCAGTCATAGCCTGCCTGTTGCCTGCACGCAGGGCATCCTCGGTTGATCCTATGACGGCTTTAAGGTGTGAATGAAAAATTCTGGGTAGGTTTTTGCGCAGGAGGCTCACTTGGCCACCGTTCTGCAGGACATACGCTACGCTTTCCGCCAGTTGCGGAGCCATCCCGGCTTCGCCCTCACCGCCATCCTCTCGCTCACTCTCGGCATCGGCGCGACCGTCTCCGTCTTCAGCATCATCTATGCCGTGCTCATGAACCCGTGGCCATACCAGGGCGCGGACCGCATCGCCAGCATTGTGCTGCTCGATAAATCCGATAAAGGGCAGGACTACGGGCTCAACGGTCTGCAGACGCGCGAACTGGCCAAAGCCCATTCGCTTGAGTACGTAGTCGCCTTCAACGGCTGGAATCTGACCATCACCGGCAGCGATGTGCCGGAAGATGTGCAGGCCATGTACTTCACCGGCAACCTGTTTCAGATGCTCGGTGTTCCCGCCATGGCGGGCCGTTATTTTCTGCCTTCCGACGCGCCCGATGGCCAGGACCCGCAGCCTGTCATCGTTCTGAGCTACAAGTTCTGGATGCACCACTACAACGGCGACCGCTCGATCGTCGGCAAGACCATTCAGCTCGTGCATAAAACCTACACTGTGATTGGCATCATGCCGCCCCGCTTCGGCTTTATGGGGCCGGATGTCTACCTCCCGCTGAAACTATCCACCTCAGCAACTGAGACGTACGGGACCATGGTCAAACTCAGAGAAGGGATCACACCGAAGGCTGCCGCAGCGGAACTGCAACCCTTCTTTCAGGAATTTGCCAAGCAAACGCCAGATCACTATCCCAAGCAGGCATACAAAATCGACGTTCAGAACCTGAGCTACTGGGTGACGCACCGGATCAGCAAGACCCTCTACCTGCTCCTGGGCGCCGTGGGGCTGCTTCTGCTCATCGGCTGCGGAAACGTATCGATTCTGCTGCTCGCACGCGGAACGGCCCGTCAGCATGAATTTGCCGTGCGCTCGGCCGTGGGAGCCAGCGGCTTCCGCATCGTGCGCCAGTTGCTCATCGAATCGTTGCTCATCGCGTTTACGGGCGCAGGTCTGGGCGTGCTGCTCGCTTACCAGAGCCTTGGCCTCATCGTTGCGCGTTTGCCGCAGGATTCGTTTCCGAATGAGGCGGATTTCCATGTACATCTGCCCGTGCTGCTCTTCAGTGTCAGCCTCGCCATCCTCACCGGCATACTCTTCGGCCTGTTTCCTGCCCTGCAGCTGGCGCGCCCTGAGATCAACCAAGTCATGCAATCGAATACGCGCAAGGTTGCCGGCAGCGTGCGCGGAAAGCAGCTGCACTCGGTCCTTATTGCCGGACAGATTGCGTTAACGCTGCTCCTGCTGACCGCTTCCGGTGCGGCGATTGAAGGCTTCGTGCACATGATGCGCGTCCCTCTTGGCTACAACCCGCACAATGCCATGTCCGTTGGCATTCCCGTCCACGAAAACACCTTCACCAGCTGGACGGAGAGGATGAATTACTTCGAACAGCTTCGGGCGAAAATTGCCACCTTGCCGGACGTTCTCTCGACCGGCATCTCGACCAACGCGACTCCGCCCGATAGTGGCTGGAACCAGCCCTTCGACCTGATGGGAAAGACTGCGACGGAAGACCAGAAGGCCAGTGTCAATTTCGTCGATTCGAACTATTTCAGCACCCTGGAGATTCCGCTCAGGCGCGGGCGCTTATGGACCGCGACCGAAATCGCACATGGCGCTCCCATGGCCGTGGTCAATGAGGCCTTTGCCAAACATTACTACGCGAACGGCGATATTCTGGGCCGCTCCATAAAAATCCCTTCATTGAAAAACGAGCCTCCCAACCGGCTGGTTGCGCCGGGCAGCGATGGCTGGCTGCAGATCGTCGGAGTGACCGCTGACACCCTCGATGACGGCCTGGATAAGCCAGTGAAGCCCGCAATTTATCTGCCTTATTCCGTGAATATGTGGATGTGGACCCAGATTCTGGTGCGCAGCCGCGTCGATCCACACGGCATTCTGCACAGCGTCAAACAGCAGATTGTTTCCGTCAATCCCGATCAGCAGGCCACCCTTTGGAACGATGGCATCCTCGAAACATGGATCCACAGCCAGCCGGTGTGGGCCCGCGGCCAGCTCGTTTCCATCCTCTTTGCGGCTTTTTCGATTCTGGCACTGATTTTGGCCGCCGTTGGGCTTTACAGCGTCGTTTCCTACTCCGTCGTACAGCGAACCAACGAATTCGGTATCCGCATGGCGCTGGGCGCACAGAAAAAGGATGTGCTGAAGATTGTCCTCGCCTCTGCGGGGGTGAGCGTGGGACTCGGAATCGGCGTCGGTCTGGCCCTCAGCTTTGGGCTGAATCGACTCATCGCCGTCTGGGTGGAAAACAGCCATCACAATCCGCTTCTTGTTCTAGGCGTTTCTTTTCTGCTACTTGCCGTGGCGATCCTGGCTTGTTTGCTGCCCGCGCGCAAGGCCTCATCGGTCGACCCCATGACAGCTTTACGGTGCGAATAAGCTAAATTCGCAGCCTTAAAGCTGTCTTGGCCAGGTAGAAGCACCGGGCTTTAGCCCGGTGAATATGCGGCAATGTGCTGAGGGCTTCAGCCCCGGGCTGTCGCGACCCTAGCCTACACGTGTACGAAGACTGCGATAAAACCTCTGAGCGCGCAGCCGAAGGGTCCAAACCCTGAAACGAATCACAGTTTTCCACATCTAAGTATTTGGGGATCTCGAAAAGATCACGGGTAGGTGCGCGTGAAAACGCGAATGGCCAGATGCGCCGAGGTAGTCCGTGATATTCTATAAGTCTTTGGTAGACGTGCGCCTTGCACCCTGCGACATAGCTTCGCTCCGGGAATTGCCGAATATGGCCTCAATCGCACCTTGTCCTACCCAAGCATACACAGACCCTAATTTTTCCCGGGAGAACAACTCGCTTGGCGATGGAAGACAAGTACGAGGACGACATTCAGAAACTGATTGATACAGGTAAAGAAAAGGGTTACCTCACCTACGGTGAAGTGAACGACCTGATTCCGAATGACCTGAATTCACCAGACGATCTCGACGACCTGATCACCACGATTGGGACGCAGGGGATCGATCTGCTCGACGAGGGTGGCCCCAAGTTTGGCGGCGATAAGTACGAAGAAGGCGAAGAAGGCGAAGATGTTGAGCTGGACCTGACGCCGGGCACACTCGAAAAAACCAATGACCCCGTCCGCATGTACCTGCGCGAGATGGGCACCGTACCACTGCTGACGCGCGAAGGCGAAGTCGAGATTGCAAAGCGCATCGAGCGCGGCCAGCTCCGCGTCATGAAGGCGATCTCTCGCTCCTCGATTGTGATCCGCGAGATTGTTGGCCTTGGCGAAGATCTCAAGCGCGGCGTACGCAATATCAAGGAAGTGGTGATCTTCGACGAAGAAGAGATCACCGAAGAGATTCTGCAGGCGCGCGTTCGTCAGACCGTCAACCGCATCGACGCGCTGGTCAAGCACCAGAAGAAGGCTGCGGCATTTGAAGAAAAGCTCGCGACCATCAATCCCAAAGCAAAGGCCAAAGAGCATCGCAAGACGCGCTGGGCCATCGCACGGGAGAAGGTCTATGTTTCGCGCATTGTCCGCGAGCTGAAGTATACGAACCAGGAACGCAAGCGCCTCCTCGACAAGCTCAACAAGACAGTCGACTCGATGCGCATGCTCGAACGGCAGATTCGCTCGCTCGATCAGAAGCACGATGCATCAAAGAGCGAAGAGCTGAAGAAGGAATACCGCCGCCAGCAGAAGAACTGCAAGATCGACCTCGAAAAGCTGGAGCAGGAAGCCGGAGTCTCCATCGCCGAACTCAAGCGCACACAGCGCGAGATGATTCAGGGCGACATGGACGCCGAGCAGGCCAAGAGAGAGCTGATCGAAGCTAATCTTCGCTTGGTGGTCTCGATTGCGAAGAAGTACACCAACCGCGGCCTCCAGTTCCTCGACCTGATTCAGGAAGGCAACATCGGCCTGATGAAAGCGGTCGATAAATTCGAGTACCGCCGCGGTTACAAATTCTCGACCTATGCCACCTGGTGGATCCGGCAGGCCATCACCCGCGCTATCGCGGACCAGGCCCGCACGATCCGTATCCCGGTGCACATGATCGAGACGATCAACAAGCTCATCCGGACTTCAAGACAATTAGTCCAGGAGCTTGGACGCGAGCCAACCTCGGAAGAGATCGCGCGCCGCATGGATATTCCTGTTGCGAAGGTCCGCAAGGTCCTCAAGATCGCGCAGGAGCCCATCTCGCTCGAAACGCCGATTGGCGAGGAAGAAGATTCGCACCTTGGCGACTTCATCGAAGACCGCATGGCCGTATCGCCTTCCGACGCCGTCATCAGCGTCAATCTGAAGGAATACACCTCGCAGGTTCTGCGTACCCTGACGCCGCGTGAAGAGCGCGTCATCAAGATGCGTTTCGGCCTCGAAGACGGCTCCGAGCATACGCTCGAAGAAGTGGGCCAGAGCTTCCAGGTCACCCGCGAGCGTATCCGTCAGATAGAAGCAAAGGCATTGCGGAAGCTACGGCATCCGTCGCGGTCGCGCAAGCTCAAGGCGTTTGTCGACGGCGTTAACGAGTAACCGTCATCGTTACAAAACAAAAGGCCGCTCTCCGGAGCGGCCTTTTGTTTTGCAAGAGGTCATTCTGATCCAGACGAACAAAGTGGAAGAATGACTGTGTCAGCGCACTTTCTCATAGACCAGCCGCGCCGCGGCCACATCTTCCGCAGCAATCCCCAGCGCCTTGTAGACAACGCGCCGGCCTGATGGAAGCGCAACTTTCCCTGCCAGCACTTCACCCAATTCGGCGTAGATCGTTGCGCCCGAATGAAGAATATCCCCCGATTCGTGCATCGCAGCCTCACGCGATTCGACCACGATCGTCGCATCCATCACGGCATCGTCCAGTTCACGCCGATTCGGTCCGACCGCGGCCACCGCATTCACGTAAGTCTCCGGCCCAAGCCACTCGCCTCGAACAAGAGGCTCGTTCACATGCGCCACGCTGACAACCACATCCGCTCCGCGCACCGCCTGCTCCAGATCAAAAACCGCATGTACACCTAACTCGTCAGCGATTTGTCCAGCGTGCGCCGCAGTGCGTCCCCACACGCGAATCTCATCAAACGTCCGCACCAGCCGCAAGGCGCGAATGTGCGCCCTCGCCTGCACGCCTGTTCCCAACACAGCCAGCACGCGCGCATCCGGCTTCGATAACAATCTCGTGGCCACCGCAGAAACAGCAGCGGTACGCATCTCCGTGATCAGCCGTCCGTCCATCGAAGCCAGCGGCTCGCCCGTCTTTGCTGAGATGAGCTGAATCACCGCCTGGTGCGTCGGCAGTCCATTGGGGCCGTTCTTTTCATAGACCATCACCAGCTTGATGCCCATGATGTCGCCGTCGATGGCGGGCATCAACCCCCAGAGGCCGTCGTGCTCCGGCACGCGCAGTATCGAGCGCACCGGTTGCTGGACTTCGCCTGCGGAAAAGCGAATCAACGCCTGTTCCATCGCAGGAATCAACTCTTCATACGTCAACAGCTGGCCAATCTGTTCCTCTGTGAAATGCAGCATGTGAAAACGATGATAGATGATCTTGCAAGAGACTCCGTTGACTATTGCGGTGTTTTGAAATAGTGGCTCGCAAAGGTCAGGAACGTCGGCCAGTTTGGAGCGGGCGTGTGCCCGCCGCTATGCTGGCGAAAAGCGATATCGCCGTCGATCAGCGGTGTTTCTATTGGCGGAAATTCGGTTGTGCCCAAATCTTTTTTGCCGAGCAACCGATACACCGGCCCCGCCGCCGTAGCGGCAAGGAACATGCCCTTCGCATCCGCCCATCCATCTCCATCTGTCGCGCCGCCTCCAATAAATACAGGGCGAGGCGCGCACAAGGCAATCAACTCATGCGCGTCCACGGGCAGATCGTTTGCCGTAAGCGGTCCCGCATATTTCAGAAAATTTCCCGCCATCCAGTGATACTCATTGGTCGCGGCAACATTCTCCAGCGGTTCTCCAAAATTATGCCGATACAGCTTTGCCCCGCTCTCACCCGAAGAGCTGATATAAGCAATCGCAAAGCGCTGGTCATAGGCCATCGTCACCAGCGCTGCCTTGCCGTAGCGCGAATGCCCCTCGATACCCACCTGCTTCGCATTCACCGATGGATCCGTCTCGAAATAATCGAGCGCACGGCTCGCTCCCCACGCCCATGCGCGAAGAGTACCCCAGTCATCCAATTTGCGCGGCTGGCCCTTGTTCACCAGACCGATAATTCCCTCCGTCAAGCCCGCGCCATTGTCAGCCTGATATGTCGTCGGAATCAGCACCGCATATCCCCAGCCTTTTGCTAGAACCTGCTGCTGCCATGTCGGTCCCGGCGGCGTTGGCGGCAGCTTCACGCCGCGCTTTGCCAGAGCAGCCAGGAACGCCGGATCGAAGCTGAATTCCGTCATCACCGGCACCGGGCCTTTTGCGTCGGCAGGAACCGTCAGCGTCAACGGAATATTGACCGTGATCTGCGGATAGGCCGAGTTATCGACGTGGCCAACAATCTCTTTCGTGATAACCGGCACGTCCCCATTCATCTCCTTCTTCGTGCTGGTCACCTCCCATGTCACCTTCGGCGTGTGCGCAGGAGCCCGGCCCAGCACCTCGCGGTCAAAATACTCCACAATCTCCGGACGCCGTTTCGTCCACCACATCTTCGCTGTCGTGATCGGCTTTCCGTTGTTCAATATCAGAGGATCGGGCAGCTTCGCATCCGCGTTTGCTTTGGCCTCATCGTAGTTCGCCGCATGAGGCGATTTCGGATCGCCATCGGCTCCACGCCGGATCGATGAGATATGCAGCAGGTCCAGCATCCGCTGATGATCCTGCTCCGAAGTCAGCTGAACCGGAGGTGGCTGTTGCAATTGGGCTCCCACAGCCAGCATCGCTGCGCCGATCAGCACCACGAAAACCACTAAAACTGCGAGGTTACCTGCTTTAAGCTTCGTCCAACCCTTCGCTGCAAGACGCATAGATGCCCTCAAAGAAACCCATCCATTTCTACCTATTTAATCGATTTACTGCAAGTAGAATTGGGTACCCTTAAGACTCGCTGAGTCTGCCCTAGAATCCCGGCGGCCGCTCCCCCACTACGCCGAATGATTTTTCGAGAGCAAGCCCCACACTGCCGAGCGTGCCTTCGTCGAATAGTTCACCGGATACTGCGATTTCGGATCGTTGTCGACGCTCCGCCGCAGCGAAGTAATGTGCAGCGTCCATGGTTCGCTGGTGATCCTGCTCGGAGGTGAGATGAACTGGCGGCGGCTGTTGCAGGGACGTGCTTGCAACAGCCGCGAATGCTGCCGACACAAGCAAACCGATCCACACAGCACTTAGAATGCGACGAACGCCACCTCCCGTAACAACGCTACCCTTCTATCGATCCGATCGATTTATAGCAAGGGCCGACCAACCGGCGTGTAAAATCCGCTAGAACGTTGTCGAGGTGTTCGCCGTGCTACAGGCATCAGAAAGCGCGTTCGTCGTCATCTCGGTCATTGCCGTATCGCTGGGATTTCTCTTTTTGCTCGACCGTTGCTGGCCTTCGCATCACCGGAGAAAACACAACGAGTCCTTCGCCTGGCAAGTCAACTTCCTGGGCATGACCTACGGCGTCATCATCAGCTTCATGCTCTTTGCTGCATGGACCAGTTTTTCCAGCGCCATCAACAATGCCAATGGAGAAGCCAATGCGGCCATCAATCTATCTCGCGTCGCAGACACCCTACCGACGCTGCAACGCGACCAGGTGCGCACCCTTGTCCGCCAGTACATCGAAATCATTCTCTACGACGAATGGCCTGCGATGAACCGGAATGAGCTTTCGCCCGAGAGCCATGAGATTGTGCGCCAGCTATGGTCCGCTCTTGCACACACAGCTATTGCGAATGACACACAGCAAGTCGGCCTCGATCACGCATATACCGAGCTGTCATCCATGACTGAGCATCGCCGCATCCGCCAGGAGCAGGCCAGGCAACATCTTCCCGGAATTCTCTGGGCAGTCCTGCTCTTCGGTAGTGTGATCACAGTTTCCTACGCCTGCCTCTTCGGCGCCGAGAATCTCACGCTGCATGCCATCCAGGTGTCAGGGTTGTCCTTACTCATTGCCTTGAGTCTGGCGGCCATCGCCGATCTCTCACGCCCCTATCAGGGAGCCGCGCATGTCGAGCCCTACGGCTTTATACGCGCGCAACAAACCCTCAAAGCTCCCGTAGAAACACCCTAAAACCCGGGCGGCCGCTCTCCGGCCACATGAAAGGCTTTCTCAAGTGCGACTCCCACTCGCCCTAACGTCCCTTCATCAAACAACCGTCCAATCAGCGTGATTCCATGCGGCACACGCCGCGGCGGAGAAAACTTCGGCAATGGCTTGTTCGGATCGGGAGCCCAGTCGCTGCGCGCCTCCGAGACTTCCACGAAACCCGCGCGCATCGTCAGCGACGGATGCCCGGTGAAGTTGGTCAGCGTCAGCATCTCATCACGCAACGAAGGCACCAGCAGCAAATCAACCTGCGAGAAGACGCGCGCCATCTCATTGGCCACTTTGCGCCGGAAACGGTCCGCCTGCACAAAGTCGACGGCCGAAAGAAAACGCGATTGACGAAAGATATTCGGCCACGCATCCGGTACTTGCGCCTTCAATTGATCCACTTGATGACTCAACGTCAGTTCCTCAAACGCCGCAGCGCCTTCGGCAAACAAAATCACATCGAGCGAGTCATAAGGCCAGTCAGGAATGGACACTTCCACTGGCGTCATTCCCAGCTTCTTCACTGTCTCCAGCGCCGCGCGGTCCACCTCTGTCGCCGGGGCCTCTTTCATCCAGTTCGGAAAATATCCGACACGCAATCCGCGCACATCGGCGTTCGCATCAAAATCGAGCTTGCTCGGTACACTCTCAAGATCGCCCGCATCCGGCCCCGTGATCGCTTCGAGCACCAGCAGTGTATCTTCTACGCTCCGCGCCATCGGACCCAGCTTGTCGAGCGACCAGCACAGTGTCATCGCGCCTGTACGCGGCACGCGACCGTAAGTAGGACGCAATCCATTAACGCCACAGCGCATACTCGGGCTCACGATGCTGCCGCCCGTCTCGCTACCGATCGCAAATCCCACCAGCCCCGCTGCCGTAGCCGCACCCGGCCCTGCACTCGATCCCGATGCGCCTTCTTCGAGCAGCCAGGGATTCATCGTCTGCCCGCCAAACCAGATATCGTTCAGCGCCAGCGCGCCAAGGCTCAGCTTGGCCACCAGCACCGCACCCGCATCGTTAAGCCGCTTCACCACAGCTGCGTCCGCCGTTGGCACGCGATTGCGGAACGGCTCCGCGCCATAGGTCGTCGGGATTCCGGCCGTATCCAACAGATCCTTCGCGCCCCAGGGAATGCCGTGTAGCGGCCCGCGATATTTGCCGGCGGCAATCTCTTCATCCGCCTGTTTGGCCTGCACCATCGCGTGTTCGCGGGTCAGCGTGATCACGCAGCGCAGCTTTGGATCGAAGCGCGTAAGCCGGTCGAGATAGATCCCCGTCAACCGCTCCGAGGTCAGCTTGCGCTGCTCGATCCAACGAGAAAGCTGCGCCACGGAAGCAAAAGCAATGTCTTCATCGTTCGCCGGCAACGCCCCGACATCGTTTTTGCTGCGGATAAAACGGTCCCGCTCCGGACCCGCGTGCTGTCCCGGCTGCACCGCTTCAACGCGCGACCACGGAGCCAGCGTCGGCTCCAGCGCCACCTTGCGCGGCCCCACGCGGCGCTCATACAACGGAGCCATTGCCTGTCGCCAGCTTCCGGCGGCCTCGGCTCTCTCTGCGTCGTTCAGCTCCACCTCCACCAGCTTCTCAGCCTGGGCGAAGGTCTCTGCCGATACTTCAGGCCCAACCGCCGGAGCGGTCGCGAATGCCGGCGGCGCGCCCGGCGTTGATGTTGCGGTGGATTGCAATAACGCAGGCTCAGGCGCTTTGCTTTTGCACGCAACAGCAGCCCCCAGCAGCCCCAGCGATGAATGAGTCAGAAATTTTCTACGTGATTTCGACATGCCTCTCCCAGAAATGTTTGCGTGATGCAGCTTGGAAATGGAAATACTTATTGGCTGCACTATACGATATGCGATTAGCAGTAAGTAACGCGCGCCGCACAAATCGCATGCGTGTTGTCGCAAATCACTTCTCTTGAGTCAGGCCGTAGAGGATCAATTTTCCCGGGATACAGTCGTCATCGACGCAGCTTCCACAAAGCCTTCCGCAGCATTCCCATCCAGGCCGTTGCGTCCTCTCGATTCAGGTGCATGCGCCGGACCAATTCCCGCACATAGGTTTCAGGGTGGGCCGGATTTCCGCTCGCATCCAGCGTCTCCATCATCAGCCCCATCAACCGCTCCAGGTCGGCGGCTGTGGCCACATCGATGTCCATATCCTGCGACGGTCCTGACTCGCTCCGCACCATCTCATACAGACAGACCGCTGCCGCCTGACCGAGATTCATCGACGGGTGCCTCATGCCATCCCTTTGGAACATTGGAATGGTCATGATCCAGTCGCAGTGACTCAATTCCTCCCGGCTCAGCCCCGTCTTCTCTGACCCGAAAAGCAGCGCCACGCGCCCACCCGCTGCCAGCGTAGCTCGCAGCAATCCGCTTCCCTCTGCCACTGTATAGAGCGGATGCTCCAGCACTCGTCTCCCGGCCGCGGTTGTGCCAACCACCAGATGGCAGTCAGCTACAGCTTCGGCAACACTCGTATGCTCCCTCGCACCGGCCAGCACTTCCGAAGCATCGACCGCAGACCGCGCGTCATGCAGCGCCACGGGATAGTCACTCACCAGCCGCAGATCACCGAATCCGAAGTCATGCATGGCACGCGCGACAGCACCAATATTATTTGGATTGCGCGCCCGCACCAGCACAATGCTGACTCGTTCGCGTTCTTCTTCGGCTAACATTGCCGTTCCATTGCAGCACAGATCGCATGTCGGGGCATAATCCGGAACGCGCTAATACTTCGGCCCATCGGCGCGGGTGGCCTCATAAAATACCCCGCAGATATTCAGGATGAGCGTATTGGGTCCTTTCATTAGGACGTTTTCGCCGGGCACGATCGCGCAGCAATCCATCGTTTTGTCATAGACCGTGATGTCGGGATGCTGAATTTCAACCTGCTTCACGGAGGGCGCGGCAATACCCAGGTCGTGAAGGGTCACAGATCCACCGCTGCCGGAGTTCTCCTCGGCAAACTCTGGCGCTTTGACCAGGCTGGTCTTGCTCCCCAGGCTGCGTATCGACTTGTCTTTCCACAAAAAGTCGTCAGCTCGATATTCCAGCGATGTGCCTACCAGAGCCTGAGCCTGTTTTTCTCCCCAGCAAACGACGCCTCCGACGGGCAGATTTTTGCGGATGATCCACTTTCCCAAAAGCTCCTGGGGAATCGACGCCCCCGGCTTCGCGTTTGGATCGTTTTGCGAGACCTGCTCCTGGAGGTAGTCGGCATGCGCCTTTGTCGATTGCGTAAGGCACGCGACATCTTTCCCGCACTGCTGGTCGCGCTGGCTGATCCAGTCGCGCTCCTGTCGGCGCAAGGCAGCCAGCGCCGCCGGATCGCTGCGCAACTGCGCCACACGCTGCTGGTAAATCTGATTCAGCCGGGCATCTTCCCGGGCAAGCTGATCCGTGTCCTGAGCGTGCAATGAAGACAGACAAAATAAGACCGCCGCGACGATCATGCTGTTCCGGAAGAGTAGCATCGGGTTTCTCGTTTCCCCTGCAAGTTACCACGGACTGACAATAAAGAAGATGCGTAAATCCCAACGAGTCTTCCGGCTTGGGTAGTCAGGAAAGGCTCTAAATGCTTAAAAAATAGATAGTTATCCCCCATTGTCTTAATGTGATAACAAAACACTCATATTTTGTGAATCGCATGCGCTATAGTATGAATCTGATTGAATGTAAGGCCGAAAAGATCCGGCCTCAAATCTCGGAAACCAGAAAATCTGGAGGAATCATGGCTATCATTCGTTTCAACTCATTTCGCGACGCACTTGCTCTGCAGAACCGTATGAACTCGCTCTTTCAGGACTTCAACCGCAGTCAGGGCGAAACAGACGCGCTGACGACAGCGGCCTTCGTACCACCGGTCGATGTCTATGAGGACGAGCACAAAGTCGTTCTCAAGCTCGAAGTCCCGGGCATGAAGCAGGACGATTTCGACATCCGCGTCGAGAACAACACCTTGACCGTCCGCGGCGAGCGCAAGTTCGAAAAAGAGGAAAAGGAAGAGAACTTCCACCGCATCGAACGCCGCCACGGCAGCTTCTATCGCGCCTTCACCGTGGCCACCACGATGAACACGGAGAACGTGAAGGCCAGCTATGATGCCGGTGTTCTGAAGATCGAACTCGAGAAGCGCGCCGAAGCCAAGCCGAAGCAGATCAAGGTATCGGTCGGTGACAGTAAGCCGGTCGAAGCGCCGCAGGCTGAATCCAAGCCGGCAGCGTAAGGGGTTCGCTCTTCCCTGCAGGATGTATCGGGAAGAGCCGCCTTGGCTCCTGAAATCTCCGCCGTTGATGCTACGGTGCGAGTGTTGAGCCGGGGCTTTGAGTGGGCGCGGGAAACCGCGCCACTCCACTTCAAGCATTATTTGCGGAAGGACGTCTTAAATATGACTTTCTTCCGCTTTGTTACATCTAGAAGATTGAAAGCTGAGACCAGATATGGCAATCCGTTGGGATAAATTCACAGTGAAATCGCAGGAAGCGATTCAAAGCGCGGGCACGCTCGCAACCGAGCACGGCAACCCTGAGCTGTTGCCGCTGCACCTGCTCGCCGCTCTGCTTGAGGACAAGGAAGGCATCATCGTCCCTGTCCTGCAAAAAGTCGGAGTGGCAACCGACCAGCTCATCGCAAAAACAACTGAGGCTCTGGGCAAGCTGCCCAAAGTTTCCGGCTCCGGCGCGCAACCTGGCATGTCAAATGCCATGCAGAAGGTGCTCGACCAGGCCTTCAAGGAAGCCGACAATTTCAAGGACGAGTACGTCTCGACCGAGCACCTTTTACTCGCCCTCGCGCAGCAGAAGAATGACGGCGCACAGCTATTGCTCGCGTCTTTCGGAGCGACGTACGACGCAATCCTCAAGAGCCTAAGCACCGTGCGCGGAAGCCAGCGCGTGACCGATCAAAATCCGGAAGCAAAATTCCAGGCGCTCGAAAAATACGCCAAAGACCTGACTGAACTGGCCCGCCGCGGTAAGCTCGACCCCGTCATTGGCCGTGACGAAGAGATTCGCCGCGTGATTCAGGTGCTCTCGCGCCGCACCAAGAACAACCCCGTACTCATCGGCGAACCCGGCGTCGGCAAGACCGCGATCGTCGAAGGTCTCGCCCGCCGCATCGTCTCCGGCGACGTGCCGGAAATTCTGCGTAACAAGCGCGTCATCTCGCTTGACCTGGGCTCGATGCTGGCCGGCGCAAAGTATCGCGGCGAGTTTGAAGACCGCCTCAAGGCGATCCTCAAAGACATCGAAGAGTCGAACGGACAGGTCATCCTCTTCATCGACGAGCTGCACACCATCGTCGGAGCAGGTGCAGCCGAAGGCGCCATCGACGCCTCGAACATGCTCAAGCCTGCGCTCGCGCGCGGCGAGCTGCGTGCCATCGGCGCAACCACGCTGAACGAGTACCGCAAGTACATCGAAAAGGACGCAGCCCTCGAACGCCGCTTCCAGATCGTCTTCGTCGGCGAACCAAACGTCGAAGACACCATCGCGATCCTGCGCGGCTTGAAAGAGCGCTACGAGGCGCATCACAACGTCCGCATCAAGGACTCGGCTATCGTCGCTGCAGCTGAGCTGTCGCATCGTTACATCTCCGACCGCTTCCTGCCGGACAAGGCCATCGACCTTGTCGACGAAGCCGCCGCCTCGCTGGCGATCCAGATCGGGTCTGTACCTACAGAGATAGACCAGCTCGAACGCCAGGCCACCTCGCTCGAAATCGAGAAGGCAGCCCTGAAGCGCGAAAGCGATGAGAACTCTCGCGCCCGTCTCGAAGAAGTCGAGCGCGAGCTGGCAGCCTTGCGCGAAAAAGCCACTGGCCTACGCGCCCGCTGGCAAAAGGAGCGCGAAGCCATCACGCGTCTCTCCGACGCAAAAAAGAAAGTCGAGGCCCTGCGCTTCGAAGCCGAAGAGCAAACCCGCCTCGGCAACCTCGAACGCGCCGCGCAGATCCAGTACGGCGAACTGCCCCGGCTCGAAGCCGAGATGAAGCAGCTCACCGCCGCGCAGGAAGGCGCTGCGAACGCACAGCGCATGCTCAAGGAAGAGGTCGACGAGGAAGACATCGCGAGTATCGTGAGCAAGTGGACCGGCATCCCCGTCTCGAAGATGCTCGAAGGCGAAGTCAAGAAGCTTGTTCAGATGGAATCTCGTCTGCGCGAGCGCGTCGTCGGACAGGACGAAGCTCTGTCCATCGTCGCGAACGCCATCCGCCGTTCACGCGCCGGTTTGAGCGATCCCAAGCGTCCCATCGGCTCCTTCATCTTCTTGGGACCGACCGGCGTAGGCAAAACCGAAACCGCCCGCGCGCTCGCCGAATTTCTCTTCGACGACGAGCAGGCCATGATCCGCATCGACATGTCCGAGTACATGGAGAAGCACGCCGTGGCACGCTTGATCGGCGCACCTCCGGGCTATATCGGCTTTGACGAAGGCGGTCAGCTTACAGAAGCAGTTCGCCGTCGCCCCTACTCGGTCGTGCTCTTCGACGAGATCGAAAAGGCGCACCCTGATGTTTTCAACGTGCTCCTGCAGGTTCTCGACGACGGCCGCCTGACCGACTCGAAAGGCCGCACCGTCGACTTCAAGAACACGGTCATCATCATGACCTCGAACCTCGGCGCGCAGGCTCTGAATGCTGAGTTGATCTCGAACGAAATCGGCTTCGAGAAAGCACGTGCGCAGGTGATGGAAGTGCTGCGTCAAAGCTTCCGTCCCGAGTTCCTGAACCGTGTCGATGACATCGTCATCTTCCGTCCGCTGGGCGAAGATCAGCTGACGCACATCATCGATCTGCGACTGGCCGATCTCAAAAAGCTGCTCGCCGACCGCAAGATCGAGATTACGCTGACCGAGGCCGCCAAGCACATGCTCTTCACGCAAGGCTACGACCGCGCGTATGGAGCACGTCCGCTGAAGCGCGCACTGCAGAAGCTGATCCAGGACCCGCTGGCCATGAAGATCCTCGACGGCGAAATCCTGCACGGCGACGAAGTGAAAATCGACGCCGACAAGCGCAGCAACACCCTCACCTTCGAGGTAACCAGCCGCGCCGGCATCCCGCTCGAAAGCCACGTAGCCATCGGACGGGCATAACCCCAGTGCCTCCGGCGGCCGCTCCGCGCGGCGCGGTCCTCGCCGGACGGGCATAAGCGAAAAGGGGAAGGAGCAAACGCTCCTTCCCCTTTCGCATTCCCACCTCACAACCTGATGTCATCCTGAGCGATGCGCGCAGCGAAGTCGAAGGACCCGCACCGAGGGTGCGAAGCCTTGCGCAAGCAAGGTCCGCAGTTCGGTTCCACCTACCCATCCCGGCAAAATCAGGTAGGAATCCATTCACCCAACATCCACCAAAACCACTTACAATGTCCCCCATGAGCATCCAGACCATCCCAGTCCGCCGCATCACCGGAGAAGAAACCACCCTCGCCGACCACGAAGGCAAAGTCCTCCTCGTCGTCAACGTAGCCTCCAAGTGCGGGCTCACGCCGCAATACGAAGGCCTTGAAAACCTCTACCGCAAATACCGCGACCAGGGCTTCGTCGTCACCGGCTTCCCTTCGAACGACTTCGCTGGACAAGAGCCCGGTTCCAATGAAGACATCCAAAGCTTCTGCAGCCTCACCTTCAGCGTTGATTTCCCGCTCTACGAAAAAATCACCGTCGTAGGCGAAGAAAAGCACCCGCTCTACAGCGCCCTGATCGAAGCCCAGCCCACAGCCGTCAGCACATCGGCAGAGCCCTTCGAAGAAGACCTGCGCCGCTTCGGCGTCCAACCCAACGAAGCGCCGGAGATCCTCTGGAACTTCGAAAAATTCATCGTAGCCCGCAACGGAGCAGTAGCCGCTCGCTTCGCTCCCAACACCACTCCCGACGATCCAGCGTTAGTCCGCGCCATCGAATCCGAACTGGCAAAATGAACGCCGTCATCCTGAGCGGAGTCGAAGGACCCGCGCGAACAAGGTTCGTGCGAAGCCCTGCGCACGCAAGGCCGCTCTCCTTGGTATCAGCATGAAAAACGGGTGCCCCATCCTTTCGCGTAGTTTGCGGAAGGGTGGGAAAGCACGGACATTCGCTCCCGAAATCCGCTAGAATGCTTCGGCAGTCCAAACACGCATCTCACCCAGAATCACCCCATCACCGGAGGATAAAGTGCGAGCAGCCCTCATGACCCGCGAATACCCGCCGAACGTCTACGGCGGCGCCGGAGTTCACGTCGAATACCTCAGCCGCGAGCTCGCCAGAAAGATCGAAGTCGAAGTCCACTGCTGGGGCAATCAGAATTCCGACGACGCCAACCTCCACGTCCGCGGCGCGCAGCCCTGGGAGAAGCTCGCACAAGGTGAGCCGCAGAAATTCTCAACCGCCCTCGAAGCCATGAGCCTCAACCTGCTTCAGGTCAAGAGCCTTGCCAACGTCGATATAGTCCACACCCACACCTGGTACGTTTCCATGGCCGGCTTCCTCGCCAAGAAGCTGCACAACATTCCCTTCGTCCTCACCACGCACAGCCTCGAACCGCTGCGCGCATGGAAGGCCGAGCAACTCGGCAGCGGCTATGCCATGAGCTCATGGATGGAGCGAACGGCAATTCTGGATGCGGACGCCATCATCGCCGTATCAAAAGGAACGAGGCAGGATATCCTCCGTGCCTACCCCGACGTGCATGCGGATCGCGTCCACGTCATCTACAACGGCATCGACCTCGCGCAATATCAGAAAACAACCGACACCTCAGTACTGCCCGGCTTCGGCGTGGACCTCAGCCAGCCCTATGTCCTCTTCGTAGGCCGCATCACCCGCCAGAAAGGCGTCACCCATCTCGTCGACGCCATCCGCCACCTTCCGCCGAACACCCAAGTCGTCCTCTGTGCCGGAGCACCGGACACGCCGGAGATTCTCGCCGAGATGCGTCAAAAAGTCGAAGAGGCCCGCGCCCATAGCGCAAACATCGTCTGGATCGACAAGATGGTCACCAAGCAGGAGGCCATCCAGCTCTACAGCAACTGCGCCGTTTTCTGCTGTCCATCTGTCTACGAACCCTTCGGCATCATCAACCTTGAAGCCATGGCATGCCAGGCTCCGGTCGTCGCCAGCGCCACCGGCGGCATCCTCGAAGTCGTCGTCGACAACGTCACTGGCTACCTCGTGGCCTTCGAGCAGGACCCAGTAACCACCTTCCCCACCAACCCCGACAAGTTCGCCCGCGACCTCGCCGCAAAACTCTCTGACCTGCTAGCCGACACAACCAAAGCAAAACAGTTCGGCCAGGCAGGCCGCAAGCGCGTCGAAGAACACTTCTCCTGGACCGCCATCGCCGATCAGACCATCGACCTCTACCAAAACCTGATCGCAGCCAGGTCTAAATAGGTCAACACACGCAAAACGTAAAACCTGCTGCACCCATCCGTCTCTAAGGCCGTCATTCTGGCGGCCGGAGGGAGGAAGAATCTGAACGATGAAGGCGCTACCCCCTCATTCGCACCTCATCGACTCAATGATCAGATCCTTCACACTGCAGTTATTTCCAATACTCGCGCTCCTGCAAAGACTGTTGTCATAAAGAAGCGAGATCAATCACTCGCCTAATCATCAAGCAGGAGTAAAAAATTGGATCTGCAAACAATCGTTGCCAGCAAGGGAGTGAAAAAACTAGGCCCGAGAGAAGGCCGGACACAAGAAGCCGCAGGTTTGCGTCTGACCTGGAAAGCCACCGGCGAGGACACCGGATACGCCACCAGCATCTATGAAATGGACCTGCCTCCCGGAAGAGGCATTCCCATTCACAGCCATCCGTATGCAGAGGTCTTCTACGTCATCTCAGGACACACTGACTTCCTGCGTATCGAGGAAGATGGAAAAGAAGAGTGGGTGCGCTGCGGTCCCGGAGACACCCTCGTTGCTCCCATGAACGCGCTGCACACGTTTCACAATCGCACAGACAAGCCAAGCCGCTTTCTCAGCGCATCCGTGTATTACCATGAGGTCTTCTTTGAGACCTACGCTCCAACCGTGAACATCGACGATCCGCTTCCGGCTCCCAAAGAGCCGACCGAGGCTGACGGGGAGCAATACCTTCAGTTGCTGAACGACGCGATGAAGGTCCACATGTACGCCCCGCAAATGAACGCTAGCAATGGCCTGGAAGTATTCCGCGAAATCGAAAAGCGAAACCACAACGCACCATCTGGACAGCGATAACAGCTACTGCAACGAGCGGCGATACTTGCTTGGCGTCATCCTGGTAATACGTCGAAAGACAGTTGCCAGATGATGTTGATCGGCAAAGCCGCTCGCCAGCGCAACCTCGGTGAGAGAAACGCGGGGATCCCGCATCAAAGCCCGAGCTCTCTCCACGCGCCGGTGGAGCACAAACTGATAAGGTGTCTTTCCCGTGCTCTCGCGAAAGCTACGAACAAAGTGCGATGTGCTCAAGCCCGCTTCGCGCGCCAAATCGCCCAGTTTGAGATCCCCCTCTAGACGCGATTCCATAAACTCAATGCACCGGCGCAGAATCGCGGGTGCCATTCCTCCGCGCACGCTTACTTTCCCCAGCGGCATCGTGGAATAGTGATGCACAAGATAACTTGCCAATGCCGTTGCTACACCGTCCAGAAAGAATGCTCCGCTTTTGAAGCCGTTCCGTTTTTCTTCAACTAAAACAGTCATGAGCCTGCGCAGAGTCTGATCTTCAAGAACATCGTTTGGCTGCAATTCACCGCCAACACTGCCATCTCGCCCGACCAGTTCCAAAGCTTCATTCCGCACCAGCACAACAGCAAAATTCGCATCATTTCGCATGTCGAAGCTTCGTTCCCGGTCGACTTCGCAAATGGCTACCGTGCCTGCACTCATAGCTTCAGACCGCGGCCCGCGCGAACCGCGCCAGCTGGCGGAAAAATTTGAAAGCGACAAAGCGAGACTCACATCCTTGATCGCTGGAATGGTCCACTCGCCCTTGACCGCTGAGAATTCAGCGATGCTTACCGCAGGCAATTCCCCTGTCATGGAAACTGGCGTTGAACTGGAAGGGAATTGCTCGTTCATAACTCTCCAAAACGGACAGCGCCTTTACGGCGCTGTCCGTGCACCAACCGTCTGATGAAATAGCCACGAATGAGTACACCTTTACAACACGCGGGCAGCTTGTTCTATTCCACCGTAACCACAATCTTCCCCACCTGCGCATTCGACTCCAGATACCGGTAGGCCTCCACCACCTGCGCAAACGGAAACGTCTTCGCAATCTTCGGCTTAAACCGCCCATCCGCCAGCCGCTCATAGACGTACTTTTGGGCCGGGGCAAGCTTCTCCGGAACGCGCGTAAACTCCATCAGCGTATAGCCGCGAATCGTCAATCCGTTGCTGAGCACCGGAACCAGCGGCAGCGGAGTCGCCTGCCCCGACAGCGCTCCATACTGGAAAATGATCCCCTGCGGCTGCGTCACTTCAACCAGCTTTTCGAGAAACGGCCCCGCCACCGGGTCGAAGATCACCCGCGCGCCCTTGCCGCCTGTAATCTCGAGCACGCGTGCCACAAAATCCTCTTCTTCGGTCGCAATCACATGATCGGCACCCAGCGCCGTCAGCTCAGCCTTCTTGCCGCTCTTCCGCGTCGTGGCAATCGATACCGCACCCTCAGCCTTCGCAATCTCAATCGCCGCAATCCCCACGCTGCTCGATGCCGCTGGAATCACCACAAAATCGCCCTTCGTCAGTCCCGCAATCCCAATCAGCGCGCCATATGCGGTCACATACTGCATCCAGATCGCCGCGCCCTCCGCTGCCGACAGGTTGGCCGGATACTCACCCAGCGCCGCCACCGGAGCGAGTACTTCCTCGCCTACCATGCTGTAATCGTGAAGCGAAAACGCTGGAATCGTCGAAGCCCGCTTCCCGATCCAGCTCTTGTCCACATCCGGGCCAACCGCTTCCACCAAGCCCGCCGCTTCATATCCAAGCCCCGCCGGCAGCTTCGGCGCATAAATGTATTGCCCGTGGTAAAACATCGACTCAGCCCGATTCAGCCCAATCGCCTGGACCTTCAACCGCACTTCGCCCTTGCCCGGCTCCGGCGACGACACTTCCTCAAACTTCAGAACTTCCGGACCGCCCACTTCATGAAAGCGAACCACCTTCGGCATACATCACCTCTCGTGACGTTTAGATGGACTACCTTCGGGAACAGCTAAGAAAATAATCGTCGTCGCAACGACTATTGGCGTACGATTATCTTCGTATCAGTTATCCTGGAAATAGAGAACAAAAAAAGCCCGCTGACCGCAGCGGGCTTTTTTCATTTCAACAGGCCATACAGAGAATTGGCAGGAATGAAATGCATGCAACTACCTTTACTTGGAATAATTTACGAAAAAACATAGGGGAGGGCCGGGGGGTGCCCATTCAAGCCCTTCTTTTGGCTTTGAGTGGGGCAGTTCTTACTAAAAAATCGCCGGATTACCACCGACCTGGGGCAAGACGGATTTCCGTAAAGAAAGCAGGCAGATATTTCTTGAGCAATACATCGATGTCCTGCGCCATGGGAATACCAAATGGCCGGCGCGGGTTGACGCGATCGTTCTCCCAATACTTCGACCATTCGCGCGTCGATTGAATGAACTCCTCTGCGAAGTCCCCGGCCTCAGGAAATCCCTGTTGAATTTGCAGGCAGCCGGCCAGGTAGATGTCGACGTACGATTGCACGATAGGAAAGTCGGCCGACGGTAGACTGTTCTTCAGCTCGTGCTCGTCCTTGAATTTGTTGAGGTAGACCCAGACTTTGCCTTTCGGCTTGAAGCTGCCCCCAAGGATCTCAACCGAGTTAGTAATGTCGGTTCGCGTATACCCTGATTCGCGCTTGTCGGTGCGGTCCAGCTCGTCGTCACTCACCGCATACACGACTCCGTTCATGGAACCCGATGCATCGGGGATTGCCCCGGCAAACGTGGTGGAGAAACCGACGGTGCCGGTGCGAGCCCACCAACCACGGATAAACCCTTTAACCCTGGCCGGGAGCACATACATTGCCGCCGGCGTCGTCCTCGTTCGCGATGCCTGCTCGATCAACGATCCATATCCAAAGATGTAGTTCAAGAGTCTCCTCCATGCACAAGTGTTTGAAATTCACAGATGGAAAACGAAATGAAGCGGTGAGAGCGCTAAATTTTTTCTGATATTTGGAAGCGCGGGCTAATACTATCCATCCGTCCGATGGCTGTCCAGTTGATGTTGTTTGAGTGACGATCAAAATCAGGCGAGTGGCACATTCAAGACGGGTGCCCCATGTTAGCAGGAGCGAAGTTGAAGACTTCGCGGGATAACCTGGGTCTTTAAGACCGCGCGAAGCGCACACCCCATGAATCTTTGAAAGGAACTCAACACACTTAACCATCTGTATTTGGACGAATTTACAGAAAACAGGGGGGAGGGGGCCTAAACCCACTCACCCTGCCGCATCAAAGGCTCCGCCGCACCAGAGAATGGAATGCCATCAATATCCAGCTTGTCCGACCCGATCATCCAGTCCACATGGATCAGGCTGTCATTCGCGCCCTTCGCCGCAAGCTGCTCCGGCGTCAGCTTGTCGCCATCGATCAGGCAAGAACTGTAAGCCTGTCCCAACGCAATGTGGCAGGCAGCATTCTCGTCAAAGAGCGTATTGAAGAAGAGCAGCCCGCTCGCCGCAATCGGCGACGAATGCGGGACCAAAGCTACTTCTCCGAGCCGACGCGCGCCGTCATCGGTGTCGATCAGCTTCTGCAACACTTCCTGTCCCTTCGTAGCGCGGGCCTCGACAATGCGTCCGCCTTCAAAGCGCACCTGGATGCCATCGATCATCGTGCCCTGGTGCGAGAGGGGCTTGGTCGCCGTCACTGTACCATCGGCGCGGTTCTTGTGCGGAGTGGTAAAGACCTCCTCGGTCGGCATGTTAGGAATGCAATACGCGCCATTCCCCGCCGTAGTGCCGCCGCCAAGCCACAGATGATCGTCGGACAAGCCAAGCCGGAAATCGGTCCCTGGCCCACGATATTGCAGCGCCGCATACCGCTTTTCGTTCAGATACGCAGCGCGCGTATGCAACCCGGCATCATGCGCCTTCCATGCCGCGACAGGGTCATCGGTATCGACACGTGAAGACGCGAAGATGGCGTCCCACAGCTTGGCTAGCGCAACATCCTGAGCATCGCCGGGAAACATCGCCGTCGCCCAGGCTGGCGTAGCGCTGGCCACGATCGTCCAGTTAATCTCATGCCGCGTAATCAGCTCCAGTGCCGGCCGGTACGCCTGCGATACCGCCCGGTTCGCCCGTCCCACTTTGTCCGGATCTTCATTCGAAAGCAGCGATGGATTCGCTCCCGCAATCGCCAGCCGCGCAGCGCCGCTCTTGAAGGCAGCGCCCATGCCGTCATACAACCACGCGGGAGCGCGATCAAAGCTCTCGTCTGGTGCAAAGCGGTAGCGCATCAGCGCCGCCTCATCGTCGTTGAAGAGCGTCGTCACCAGCGAAGCTCCGACGCGATACGCATGCTCCGTGATGCGGCGAGCCAGCGCCAGCGAATCGAGCGAGGCGGTCATCACCAGCTCCTGACCGCGTTCCAGGCCCAGCCCGACGCGGACGGCAACTTCGGCA
>Ga0206811_1064_pt2 | contig 25881 bp, 23 predicted proteins | sample Alteio_BWOrgCont_53_FD_152886 | JGI IMG/M metagenome (GOLD analysis project Ga0206811, IMG submission 152886) | Enriched cells from forest soil in Barre Woods Harvard Forest LTER site, Petersham, Massachusetts, United States -... | ecosystem: Environmental > Terrestrial > Soil > Temperate forest >... | reverse complement strand
GAGATCGGAATTCGCCGTGCATTGGGAGCTCGACAACGCGACATCATCAGCCAGTTTCTGACCGAGACGATCGTCCTTTCCGGATCGGGCGGTTTGATCGGGATCCTGTTAGGTCTCGCCACGCCGTTCGCGTTTCAGGGGATCAAATACACCGTTCACAATTTTATCCTGGATCGATCATCGGGCGAATCGCCGATGGCGAAAATCTTCTCGGAGATGGAACCTCGCATTGCGTTCTGGAGTCTTCCCGTCGCATTTGGTATTTCGGTCAGTATCGGCATCATTTTCGGTCTCTACCCGGCTCGATCGGCCGCCCGCATGGATCCGATTGAAGCCTTGCGACACGAGTAGTGTTTCTCCGCGTTTGACCCTGGAGCCCACGGCTCAGGTGGTTCAGCGTTCAGCCGAACTCTCATGAGAAGAGAACGCCCGGCAACTCCAAATGATCGGCTGAACGCCGATCCGCCTGAGCCGCTGGCTCCAGGGTCAAACGAATTCAGGATTCGTAACCTGAACGTCTGAATATTTTCAAGCACAATCGCACGGGGTCAATCTCAACGCAGGTCTGGCCTGCCCGCGTCCAATCTCGCCCTTCCCGGCATGGAAACTGCGTGGGCATCTCCCTTGGGTAGGGTGGAATTCAGTTCACACAGTAAGGAAGGCTTTGTTATGCAAGGATTGAAGAGTTGGATGTTTGCCGCAATGCTGGTTGCAGCAGCTTGCGGAGGTGCCGCAGTGGTTGAAACCGTGTCATCGCGGTCTGCTCTCGCGCAGCCAGCCGGTCCTCTGGATGACCATTGGCGCTATCATGATGGTCGCTGGAGTTACTGGAACCAGGGTGACAAGCGATGGTACTACACCGATGGCAACCACTGGTTCTATCATAACGGCACTGCGTGGGCTCCCTATCGCTTCGACAAGGCATTCGGCCGAAAGGGATTTGAGCGAGGTGCCTACGTGGCTCCTGGCGAAAACGTCCAGGTCACTTTGCCGAATCACAAGATCTACGTCGCGCCGTAATTGTCGCTGACCAATCGATTGAATAAAAGCACGCCTCACTGCGGGGCGTGCTTTTTATGCGCGCATGGTGGCCGCAGTTTGAGCCCCGTCGATGTGCGCGGTTGTGGAAATGGGTGAGCGGTTCTTTTGCAGATTTTCGTAACATCGATTTCTCCCGCCGTTCTTGGCCGCGAACAGCGCCTGGTCTGATCGCTCGATCAACTCCGAGCGTGTGTCTCCGCGAAAGGCTTGCGTGACCCCGATGCTGACGGTGACGCGCAACTGTGTCCCTTCAACACAGTGTGGACACCTTTCGACGGCGCGACGCAGTTGTTCCGCGATCTTCATGGAGTTCCGTCCCGAAACTCCGGGCAGAATGACGGCAAACTCTTCGCCACCATACCGACTGACGGAGGCGGGCACACGAAGACTCGATTTCAGACATTGTGCGACAGTCAGCAGGACCTGATCGCCGTTGAGATGCCCGTGTTGATCGTTGATTGTTTTGAAATGATCGATGTCGACAAACAAGAGCGAGAAGGTTTTTCCCTCGCGTTTGAACTTCGCGAGATGGGCGTTGATTTCGTCGTCAAACGCGCGCCGATTCAGGAGTTCCGTGAGAGCATCCGTTCGCGACTCGTGCTTGAACGACTCGGCGAGTTCCCGCTGGTCAAGCAGCTTCATTTCGGCCGCTGCGAGATCGGCTTGCAATTGCTGATTGGCCGCAACGAGCAGTTTGGCCGTCCGAACGAGTAGTTCTCGATCATCGGGACTGCCGTTTTCGAGTGAATCATTAAGCTCGCCGACTCGAACGGTATGTTGTCCCACGCGAGCATCGATCTGCGAGTTGATTTTACCTAACGATGTCAAAATCGATTCCAGTTCGTCGCGGCTCGGGGAACCGGAATAATCGGAATCAAAACCCGGTTGTAACAAAGTTACCACCTCGGCCGGCTCGACCATGCGTCGCAAACGCCGCGTCAGGAACGCCATTCCTGCCATACAGCCCAGGACTCCGCTGGCTCCGGTAAGACACAGGTTGAAGATCAGTACGGAAGAGGTTTCGTTCATCTTTCACCCTGGAAATCCCGGCGGAATCATCATCATTGCAACTGCGATCCCGGGATCGGGGTTCATGACGGCCCGTTGACGCTGGAGTGCGGAATTGTAAAACCCGCGCAGCGATTGCGAGGCCTGTTTACGGCAGACCCGATGCCCCGGAATTGTTGCAAAATCACAACGAAACCTAGCTTCATTTTCACAGGAAGCAAATTTGCGACATGGCCTAATCCGTTTCAGCAGCAGGGGCCAGTATTCGACGTAGTGACGCCCGCGAATCCAGTGTATGATCCTATCGGTGACCTTTGTTGCGTTGTGAGGACAACGATGGAGTCAGATGGATGCTAAGCGTTACGAACCGGGGTCTCCCGCGATCATCAGGCCTGAACCGCCGTGAGTTTCTGCGTGTCGGCGGATTGGGACTGGCTGGTCTGACGCTGGCCGACCTGCTGCGGCATGACGCGATTGCAAATCAGGGTGCCACTGCGGAAGCGACGACTCGACGACCGAAGTCGGTGATCTACGTGGTCCTCAACGGCGGGCCATCGCACATCGACATGTGGGATCTGAAGCCCCAGGCACCGTCCGAATATCGCGGACCGTTTTCGCCGATTTCCACCAGTTTGCCGGGAGCGCAGATCTGCGAACACATGCCTCTCCAGGCTGCGATGATGAACCAGACGGCACTTGTCCGCGGAATTCGATCGGTTGAGAACGATCACTATCTGAGCGAAGTTTACTCGGGACTGCCGCGCAGTTCGGGCAAGCGTCCGGCATTTGGATCGATCGTCAGCAAGCTGGCACCGACGCAGGTCGCACTGCCCACATATGTCAGCCTGAGTGAATCGTCCGACCCGTTCGATTACGAAAAGCCGCACTACGCCGGTGCCGGACACGCGCCGTTCCGCCCCTTCAAAGAGACGTTAAGCGATCTGACACCGGTCAGGAGTATGGATCAACTGGATAACCGCAAGGTGCTGCTGTCGGCATTCGACCAACTGCATCGACACATGGATCAACCAGACGCTTTCGGAGGGCTCGACCGTTTTCAGGCCAAGGCCCTGGAGATGATCGCCTCGTCGAAAGTCCGCGATGCATTTGACCTGTCGGGGGAATCCCCGGAAACCCTGGCGCGGTACGGCCACAAGGCGGGCAAGTTTCCACACCAGACGGCAAAGCAGTACATGTACGACTGGGACGGCAAACCATTTCTGATGGCGCGGCGTCTGGTCGAGGCAGGGGTTCGAGTCGTCACACTGCACGCCGCCGCATGGGATCATCACAGCAGCGCCGACGGTGACATCTTTTTCGCCCTCAAGTGCCTGATGCCCGTTCTGGACATGAGTGTCACGGCGCTCGTGAACGATTTGAAAGACCGCGGACACACAGAAGATGTTCTGGTTGTGGTCCTGGGTGAATTCGGCCGGACACCCAAAATCAGTCCACTCGGCCCGGGCCGCGAGCACTGGGCTGACGCTGGCTGCACCCTGTTCTATGGTGGCGGGCTGGCGATGGGCCAGGTGATTGGCGAAACCGACGTCCGTGCCGAACGCTCAATCAACGGCAAAATCAGCTTCCAGAATGTAATGAGCACCATTTACCACGTGCTCGGCATCAATCCGGAGATCAAGCTTCCGGATTTCAATGGTCGCCCGCAATACTTGCTCGACGATCCAGCACCGATCCGCGAACTGGTCGGTTAGTAACTGTGAAATTCAGACGCCATAGAACTTCGCGGCGTTGTCGTGGAAAAGCTTCTGCTGGAACGCGATCGGCCGGGCTTTGACGATCTGCTTTAATGCCTGGACCCATTGTGCGAATGACGCGCGCAGCGTGCACACCGGCCAGTCTCCGGCGAACAACACGCGATCTTCGCCGAATGTGTCGAGCGTGAAATTGATGTTCGGTGCCAGGTCGTCGGGTTTCCAGTCCTTGTTGGCCGTCACGATGATGCCAGAGACCTTGCACACGACATTCGGTTTCGCGGCCAGTTCGCGCATTCCCTGTTTCCATTTCGACCGCAACGTTTCGTCGGTCGACGTGACGCTCATGTTACCACAGTGATCGAGAATGAAGCGGGTTTTCGGACACTGCTCGACCAGCTTGACGGCATCGACAACTTCACCCGGACGAACGCAAAGGTCGAAACTCTTTCCGAGTTCACCGAGCAACTGAATGCTCTCCACAAACTTCGGTTGCAGGCAATAACCTGCGGGCGTTGAGTCACCGTGCAATACCTGGCGGATTCCCTTGATGAATTTGTTATCGGCCAGTTTGCGAATGTAGGATTCGAAGCCGGGGGTGCCAGGTCGACCCGAGACCACGGCCGCTCGCATCGGATTGTCTTTTTTCTCGCAAAGATCCGTCACATAGGCCGCTTCGGCCACTTGCTGGTCGGGTGCGACATCCACTTCCATGTAGATTGTTTTCACGACGTTCAGTCCCTTCGTCGCTTCGAGGTAATCAGACATGACGAAACTGCGCTGCAGCGGTTTCGTGTCTTCACCCTGATGCCATGGGAGCTTGAACTTGTCGAGATCCCAGAGATGTTGGTGCGTATCGATGATCGCGAGTTGTTCAGGCATTGGTTTATCCTGGGCAGAAGCCATCGGGTCGAGACCGCGGGCGCATGAGCCTGCAACGACTCCTGCAGCCACGGTCGTCGCCAAAAAGTCCCGGCGTGAAACCTGGAAGGTCATGAGTCTCTCCGGTGAATATTAAATATTAATAGTAAAAACAAACCAGATCTGATTTATCGCGCTGGCAGGTCTCGAGCCACTCGCGAACCTGTTCCAGCGACAGCCGGATCTCGTCGGCGTCCTCGTGTGCGATCGTCGCGAACCGTTCGTCCGTAAGCTCGGTGAGGACTGCGGGAATCTCCGTCAATGTCACATAGCCGATAAATGGAAAGTCGTCGATCTCCGGAATATCCACGGGCGAACCGCGATAGAGCAAATGATTGAAGATGGAAAAAATTTCGGCCGGGACGCCGGCCTCCACCAGGACATCATTCACGGTTTCTGCCCAGGTCAATCGCATTCCCGACCAGTGTTCGTTCGCCAGAAATTCGCCGTAAAACGAGCAAATCAACTCGATTGCATAGCCGTACTTCGCGCCTTCATAGTCCCAGCGCTCTTCGTCCATAATCAGATGGCGCAATGCATCATCCAGCGGCAATTCGGGATCGAATTCGTCATCTTCGTTGGCCTCATCGACCTCTTCGTGGTCTTCCTGGAGTTCGTCTTCAAACTCTTCGCGAAGCTCCAGCAAGAGAGATTTGCTCCGCGATCCCACCACCTTGCGAATTTGTGGCAAGCTGACTGCGAATGGCATGACGCCATGACTCATATCGGCCCTTTCAGAGCGTTGTCAGATCGACGGGCAATCCGCTGGCGGCGCTTCGAGCGACGGCCTCGGTGAATTCCATATATTGAACACCGCTCGCAAAGTCAGTTCGACGAACCGGTTCTTCGCCGCGGATCGCCCCAATGAATTCGGCCTCGACTCGCCAACCTCCCAGTTTGTTGACGGGAATTACCAGTTCTCGAATCTGAGCGTCGCCGACGCGTCCGATGTATATCCGCTCTTGCTCGCCGAACGTGATCTTGATGGTGCCCGAGCTTCCATAAAGATGGATTTGTTTGCCCGGTCCGTGCAGATCGATGCCGCTGAAGTGGTAGACGCCTTGCGCTCCCTTCGGTATTTGCGTCAGTACCTGAATGCTGTCGGGAACCGTCACGGGGCGATTTCCGGCGCTCGTCGGGTTGGCCCGAACCGGTTCAAAAATACGGCTTTGTGCAAAGACGCGTGTCGGTTGTGGGACCCAGCGAAGCGCCGTCTCATGCAGAATTCCCAGCGTCAGGACGTTCACACCGCTGATCTCGGCATCCTGTCGCCAGTGCAACAGCTTTGAGTAATCGTGAAACTGATCGTCGGCTCCCAGTATCACCAGCTCGCGCAATTCCCCGATGAATCGGTCGTGCAGAAGCTGTTGCATTTCGGTTTCAACGGCGAGTCCGAAGGGACTGGGGACGAGCATGGCCACGCGATCGGGATGAGCGTTTGCAGCCGCCTGCATCGATTTCGCTTCGGTCAGGTTGCGGGCCATCCGGGCCTCACACAACACGTGCTTGCCGGCTGCCAGTGCCGCGCACGTCACTTCGCAGTGCAGATTCGGCCAGGTTCCAATCACGACAGCGTCGATCCGGCTGTCGGCGATCAGCGCCTGCCAATCGGAATACTGTCCGGGAATACTGAAATCGGCGGCCACTCTGGCAGTCGAAGCGGGCGTTCGATTGACCACCCCCCGCCAGTTGCACACCTGGAACGGCCTGCAATCCAGGAATGTGTCGGCGTCGAGTATTGTCGCCCGCGCCGACAATACCGACCCGGACGGAAGAAGAACTGCTGACCGCCATGCGCTAAATTGCCTTAAGAAACATCGAGTGCACCAGGGGGAAGGGTGAATATTCTAGCGGCAAAAGCTTCCGTTCGCCACGAGACGGAGCCGATACAGATGAGTTGAATTGTCTGCACGGGCGCTTGGAGCGGTTTGACGATCGTCGAAATCAATGCCGGGTCATCGCCGATTTCTCTCTGACTGCGATCCAGAATACTGCAAACTCGCTGCCGGAAACGGACTTGTCGTCGTCGTTCATGCTGCCGACAGGGTGGATTTGTATGCGCTTCGGCCAAAACACCGAGAGGCTTCAAGTTCCTCGCAACTTGAAGCCTCGGGGTTAGCAGTTCTTCGCAATGGTTCTATTGTGATGTCGAGCCCGAAACGGGGGTCGTGATTCCAGTAAGATTGGTGAGAATCTGACGTTGCTGTGGCGTCAATATCGCGTTGATTTGTTGTTGTGATTGTTGCATCGCATTGTTGTACAGCGAAAGAGTTCCCTGAGGGTCGGTGCGGAACCGACTGCTGAGGTCACCGAGTTGCTGAATGTAATTGAGTTGACCTGTCTGCAATTGCGAAAGCTGCGAAGTTGACAATCCGAGTTGTTGTTGAACCGCCGGGTTGCTGATGTTCATGAATCCGCTATTCATGGAATTCAGTGCATTCGACCGCATTCCTGACGCGGCGGCACTGCTTCCGATTCCCGGGGACAGGTTGTTGAGATTCGAATTATTCAGAGTCCGCAATTGCGTACCAGCCATATTATTCAATGTTGTGCCACCAACATTATTGAATGTTCCGTTAGGATTGAGACTGCTCGCACCGCCAGTACGATTTGAAAAATTCTGAAAGGCATTATCACCGGAGAACGAATCCGGTACGCCGGTCGCCTGGCTCAACGTCAGGCGTTGTTGCGGAGTTAACACCGAACCCACTTGTTGCTGCAATTGCTGACGAGCCTGTGCATAAAGACCGGACGTTCCCTGGGGATCAGACAAGGCACGGTTATTGAGTTCGGTGATTTGCTGGTTGTAAGCGGTCTGGAATTGATTGATCTGCGACAACTGAGGACTTGTCAGGCTCAACTGCTGTTGCAAGGGGCTCAGGCTTGCCGGATTGCCTGCCGCGATATTGAGTTGATTTAACCTGGCGCTTTGTGCCCCCAGCAGTGGAGAGGATCCATTCAGCTGCCCGGTCAACAAATTCGTCTGGGGAAGTGAATTATTGGCGTTAATCTGCTGAAGAGAATTATTCGCCAGCCCTGGCTGTGAGGCCCCGACTACCATACGCCCGGTATTTGGCGTGCCGGGAATTATTGAATTTGCCTTCATCGTCGGCACTTTTGTGGTGACAACTTTCGCGCCATTCAAATTCGTCGTCGGAACTTTCACGCTACCGACGTTTGGAACGGCGACTTTTGGCATCGCCACCTTGGCCGCAGCTCCGCCCGGCACTGCTTGCGCAAAGGCCGAAGAGGTCAGCAAGGTCAATAAAACGCCACAGATCGCTTTTCCTGTAATTTGGTCGATACTCATGTTACCCCCTTCGCATTTCATTGATGAATCCGGGTTCTGCAACTCCTGAATAATCGTTCGCAATCAGCCTTGTTCCAAGTAACAAGCCCGGTCGCGGGAAGCCATTTGATGACCTACTGCATCGACGCCCCCAATTGATCCAGGAATTGACGTGCTTCCGAGTATTCCTCCAGAGGAAGCTTCAATACGTGTTCATGCAAGAGATCTTTCATTTCACTGATCTGCCTTTTGATCTTGGGCGTTGTTTCGCCTGCGTCTCCGGTCTTGAATCGTGTCTCGAACAACGTTTCCAGATTTTTTCGTGACTCTTCAAAGTCGGTGGCTTTCAACAGCGTCGGCCATTGGATCTCGCCTGTCGACGGATTAAGTTTTCTATGATTCAACGGTTGAGCACGGTGCGACGCAATAAACGCTTCAGCGCGCGCTTCTGCAGCATGTTGATACTCGACATCTTCAGCCCGCGCGGCCAAACGAGCGCGGAAGATCGCTCGGCGTGCACCAAACAGTTTTTCCTGATTGTCGATATAAAGCGTGCGCGCCTGTTCATAGCTGATCATGGCTTTCGATGTTTGCCGATTGTATTGGCCTTCAGAACGGATCAAATTCGACATTCCCGAATACGCCGCATTCGTATATGCCGAGACGGGATCAGAAACGAATACGGAACCCCCTCCCCCGCCACCCACGGATCCGCCGTCCCCGTCGGTGTCCGTCGTCGTTGCGGTGCCAGCCGTTGACGCGACGCCTGACCCGGTTCCGCCTGCACTGGATTGCAAACCTGCGGCAGCAGGAACGGGTTGACCATTCGGAAGTGTGTTCATTCCGGGCACCATTCCGCTCCCGAAAAGAAATCCGTTTCCGCCGTTTTGTATTCCGCCAGTGGCGGCATTGCCGGAGATCCCTCCGTTCGCCTGCGGTGCATACCATTGACACTCCGCCATTTTGGGAATCGCGACCGAAACCGCAATCGCTAGTGAGAGTTGGATAACCGCCAGCCGTCCGGCGAATTTATTTTGACCCCGCATGATGATTTCTCCTTTTTAGCGTACGGATGTACGACCTGATTTCTTTGATAATCTGATTGGCACCGAGAGGGGAATGTTTCTGGTCCGCTCCGCCTTCCACTGACCATGCCTGCAACCCAACGTCGAAGAGACAGCTTCGCAGACGTCATGCCACTTGGCGTCAAAAAATGACGTCGGGTTCAAATCACCGTGTACGATTGCGCTCAAAACGTCGCGCGATTTCATCTGGCGCATGGCGAGTCGTTTGACCCTGGAGCCAACGGCTCAGGCGGATCGGCGTTCAGCCGAACTCTTATGAGGCGAGAACGCCGGGCAACTCCAAATGATCGGCTGAACGCCGATCCGCCTGAGCCGTTGGCTCCAGGGTCAAACGAGGAGCAGAGCATCGCAATCGAGTACGGCCATGCAGTCCTCGCTGATGGGATTTCACGTATTCGGCTCGCCGCCGTGTTCAAGGTTGCGATCGCATTAACCGACCGTCGCCTCCGCGCCGAAATCCATGGCGGAGTGGGCGGTGAACGCGCCTGATGATCGTTTGAAGAACAACACAGATCATCGCGGCACCGATACCAATTCAAATCGGATTGCCTGGAAATGATTAATATCGTCTTCAACATTACCGTTTCAAATCGTCCATTTCATTGGCGACAGCAACCGAACTCGTCCGCGAACTCTGGCGTGCCGTCGGTCTCCGCCTGGTCCCTCCTGAAATCTCCACGATCAATGGAATGGGCCGACGAGTATCGCGAATTGAAATGGCTGGTTTGGGATTTGCTGAGAGAACGTGCGGATTGTTCTAAGACGGAACACGTCCTTCAAAAGGATCGCCGGGCCACGGATGGCCTCCTTCTCCAGGAAACATTGAGTTAATCCGTAAACGCGTCTGCGGTTCTGATTCCAGAGAAACTGGTTTGCATTGAACTGCGGCTTTTACGAAGGATAATTTATGTTTCGCGAACAACTGCAATCGGGAGTCGCGCATGTCGGTCTTGCGTTGCGCGAGCCCGAGGAATTTGCCGCTCGCTGGAATCTAAAGCAGGTTGAGTATCCGCTGTGGGTTTGGGCTTCACTCATGGCAACTGCCATCCTCGGGACCATGACCTACGGCATGACGATGGGTCTCAACGGGACGGCCAGCGATGTCATCCTCAAGGGCCTCACCTGTACTTTGGGAGCGGGACTTGCCTGGGGAATTGCACTGCCGGCGCTTTACATTCTGAATAGCCTGTCGGGTTCAAAACTCCGTGCGAGCAGCACGCTGCTCGCGGCATTGGTGACCACCAGTTGGGGCGGCCTCGCAATGGTCGCTTCGATTCCGATCAACTGGTTCTTCACCGTGGCCATACCGTCGCCGGGATTCATTTTGCTGGTAAATCTCGTGATCTTCGCGGGAGTCGGCATCTCGATGGTTGATGTCTTTCATCGAGTCATGCAACGACTCGAGCCACAGCGAGAAGTCACGCCCGTCTGGTGGCTGGGAATCGTCGGAACCATAGGCGCGGAATTGTTCTACTTCTTCGGCCTTTTTCACTTCGCATGAGATGCTTTTGTCCCCTCGCCCGGGACTTGCCGCGCAGGGTCCGCTGTGCGGGCCATTCCAAAGGTTTGCCGCACCTCGTATTCGGTCCGCACGGCGGACCCTACGCTCAACCTGACTGGAGTCCATCATGAATCCGAGTGCCCTGGAATCACTGGGTCAGACGTTCGATCACCCGAGCCAGCCCGGCCCTGGCGAGGCGCAATGGGTGGTCTTTGACGAGAATGCCTCGCCGAGTCTCGAAAACACAACGTTCGAAGAGACTGGGCCGATTGGCGAAGGACCATTGGCTCTGATCGAACTGATCCTGAAAGACCCCGTTCGACTGGATCGACTAATTCGCCAGCCTCAATTACAGGCGCAATTACTGCCGCGGTTTCTCGCGATTTCGCTGATCGGATTCACATTTTTCGGCGTTGCGATGACATTGGTTCTGAGTGCGGCCGCAGTCTGGCCACATCTGTTTCCAATCGAAGCGACGCTGGCGGGCAAACAGCCGTTCGGTTTGCGATTCGACGGTGATGAATCCGACAGTGGTCAATCCGTTTCTCTCGTTTCGCCCTGGTTGAACGGAAATGCCTTTCGGCTGATCGCGGCGTATGCGATCGGACTCGTCGCGGCCACCGGAATCTGCCTGCCCAGCCTGTACTTTTACGGGTTATTGTCCGGGGTGAAAATGACGATGATGGATGTTGTCATCCAGGCCCTGAAATCGAAGGCGGTGGCCGCCGTCACTCTGATCGGGATCATTCCGGTCTATGCGGCCTTCGGTCTGGCGACCGCCATCTTTCCGCTGCCGGATTTGTCTCGCGATTTCGTCCTGCTGATGGGGCTGATTCTCCCGTTTATTGCAGGTTTGTCGGGCACATATTCGTTGTACCGCGGCCTGTCGACGCTCACCGACACGATGACGCCGGAGCGGCGAATTCATCGCGAGTGCTTCCTTCAGCGACTGGTATTGTCATGGTCTGCCGCCTATTCGGTCGTCTCGCCAGTCCTGATCTTCACGCTGTGGCAACGATTGCAGGGATAGGAAGTGTTCCATGATTGCCCGAGTGCCCTCGTCCCGGACTTGCGGCCTGAAAGGCCATCACATATCAGCCCAGGGCAGAGCGAAGTGTCATCGGACACGAAGCGCCGCCCTGGGTCGGCAGAAAAAGAAACGACTAAGCCCTGCCAAGGGCGACACTATCTTGGCAATGATCGGATTTTGTGCCGCCCTTAACAGGGTTTTGAGATCTTGGCCACCGTAACCCAGGGGGCTCTCTGCGGCGTTCGCCGCGACGCTGTGCCACTGGGCTTGTATGTGACGGCCATTCAGGCCTGAAGACTGAAAGAGGCGAAAGAACATCATGGGATCTGGCGTGACAGTTTGTTTCTATCTGATGATTGGAACGGGGGTCGCGGTCGCCTTGTGGCTTGGTGAGGGGCCTCATCTTGAGTCTGACCGGCTGTTCCGAACCCTGACCGCGCCGTTCTTCTGGCCGCTCTATCTTCCCGTCCTGTTGACCGGTCCGTCAGTCCAGGGCATTGCTGCGATGCCCCCATTACCGAAGTCGACGCAGGTCAATGAAGACGATGGAATGGCATCGCTGATCGCACAAGTCGAGACGGAACTTGACACGGCTCTTCGCAGCCTTGATGGCTGGGCTGAAGATGTTCTTTCCGGTGAGAAGCACCGGATTGGAGAATTGCGAACTGCGTGGCATCAGCAAGCCAGCCATATTCGCGAACTGGATCAATTGCTCAGGCAGACCGCAGTCCCCGGCGAAGCACCCGCAATTTCACCGGAGCCGATCATTGGAGACGTCGACCCGGGCGAGGTGAAACCGTCACGGATCTCGGAATGTGAAAAGAGCCGACTCGAGAATATCCGGAAACTCAAACACGTTCGCCGCAAGATGTACGAGGACCTGATGGCCACACTGGCCTGGGTTCGCCAACTGGTGACAATGATTCACCTGGCAAAATTCACGGGGGCACCGGCATCGCGTGCGCTGGAACTCGTTCAGCAAATTGCAGCAGCCGTGGAAGGAGTCTCCGAGGTCAATCAGTACACTTCCCGGTCTCCAGACTAGTGCTGTGCGAACGCTTAATCTTGGGGTTGGATGCCACTGGCAGCGGCTTTGAGCTGCCAGTGTCCTGGTATTTCCCTTGTGTATAAAGACACTGGCGGTTCCGAGCAACCGCCAGTGGCACCCCACTTTTTAGTCTCGATAATGCACCAGGTCCGATCGGATTCAGATTCGATGGACAACGTCCTCGGTTTTGAAGCGAACTTTCGGTACCGACGCATACTTGTCGTCTTTTGACCGATAGCCTGCGGCAGCCACCACGCAGGCACCATAGCCCAAGGGGGGCAGCCCCAGGATTTCATCATATTTTTTGGGTTCGAAGCCCTCGATCGGGCACGTGTCGACCCCCAGAACAGCGGCGGTGGCCATGAAGAAGCCCAAAGCGATGTAGACTTGTCGGGCAGCCCATTCATTGATGTCGAACGAAGGACTCGACAGAGTGCCCACCATCGCCTGGTGGAACCTGACCAGCGACTCGACGGTCACACCGCGCACTTCGGCGGTTCGTGCGACGTAGCGTTCGATGTCAGCGATGCTCAGGTTTTTGCGAATTGCGAAGACGACGACATGCGAAGCGTCGGCGATCTGCGCCTGATTCCAGCTCGCCTGTTTCAGTCGGGATTTCGTTGCGGGATCGGTGACCACAAAGAACTTCCATGGTTGAAGTCCGAAGGACGACGGAGTCAGTACCAATGCCTGCTCCAGTGTTTGCCAGTCGGTGTCCGGGATTTTCAGGGTGGTGTCGAAGAGCTTCGTTGCATAACGCCAGCCCAGTTGGCGCTCGACGACATCGTTGGTAACAGGCTTCATATTCGACGACTCCAATGAGTTGTGGGCTCAAGCCATTGCCAGGGGTCGGGTCTGCGTTATTTCGGAAATGGCCGCCAGCAAGCGCCGGCGTTCGACAGTGTTGTGAGCGGCCAATTCCGAAACAACGCGGCCCCGACCCCGTATTTTTTCATGGCGAGATCATAGAACGCACCAACGAGACATCAAGCGGATGGAGCAGCACGAACATTCCAGTCAGGATTTGTGCATCAGATTCCAAACATCGCCTGTCTGCGCCATGCTTTCATCGATCGTGTTTTCGTGAGTCTTTTCACTTTTTTCACTTTCTCGCATTCCCTGATTTCACGCAGTCACTTTCCCTGACGAAGAAACGGCTTTCACATTTTGATGCCTGTAAGTCGACAAGGGAACACGAAAACCAGGGTCGGGGGGTCGTGGCCGCGTTAATTCGGAATTGGCCGCATGGAACTCTGTCAGCCGCCTCGCTTGCTCGCGGCCAATTTCGAAATAACGCAGACACGACCCCGCGTTCTGCTCATACCATCGTGATTTTCTGACGAATTTGTCCGTTTCCCTCTGTACTATTTCGTTGGCATCGCTATACTTCCGCACCTTGAGCCTCGGCTCAGATATCCTTTGGACGATTGAATGTGCCATCGGGTAAACCCTTTCAGGGTGCGATGGGTTTTATTGTGGACGCGATTTGCGTCCGACACATCTCGTCCTGAACCCCGCGGTCGATGCGTTGGAAGAGGGGCTTTTGCCGTCCGTGTTCTTGAAGTGAACACCGACAAAAAAATCCCTGACTCGCGGGTTCCTTATCACGCGGCCTCATGCCGGATCTTCGGCACGATGAACGGTCGCGGGACGGGTGTCGTTCCATCGCAAGGTGAGCCTGGCTGCAAAGACGCGCACTTGTTGTGTTGTTTCTGCGGTTCAAAAGGTGTTGGCGGGTTTAAGAGCCGCGACACGCGGTTCCCTTTGCATGATTCGATTCCGTTTCGCGCTGCCGGTCGATCGTGGCTTTGGTCCGCTTCCGACGGCCTGCTTGGAGTTTTCGTTGAATTTTGCTGATCTCGGGCTGTGTGAGCCCATTGTGAATGCGGTGACGTCGGAAGGTTATGAGACCCCGACCCCCATTCAAGCCCAGGCGATCCCTCATGTTCTGAAGGGCTGCGACCTGTTTGGTTGCGCTCAAACCGGAACGGGGAAGACCGCCGCTTTTGCCTTGCCGATCATTCACCGGCTGATGGAAGCCGGAACGCCATCGGCCAAGGTTCGTCGTCCGATTCGAGCGTTGATTCTCGCCCCGACGCGTGAACTGGCGATTCAGATCGCCGATTGCATTCTGGCCTACAGTCAGAACACCTACATTCGGCACACACTGGTATTTGGCGGTGTCAGTCAGGTTCCGCAGGTTCGCGCCTTGCAGCGCGGGATCGACATCGTGATCGCCACGCCGGGCCGCTTGTGCGACTTGATGGGTCAAGGTCATGTCGACCTGAGCCACGTCGAGACGTTTGTCCTTGATGAAGCCGACCGCATGCTCGACATGGGTTTCATTCATGACATTCGCCACATCGCTGAACGGGTTCCCAAGAAGCGACAGACGTTGTTTTTCTCGGCAACCATGCCGCGGGAAATTCGCGAGTTGTCTTCGTCGCTGCTCGTGAATCCGGTTTCGATCGAAATTACGCCTGTCGCAACGACGGCCGAAACGGTCGATCAAGCCGTCTACATCATTCCGCAATCGAGCAAGCCTCGGCTGTTGCAGACGCTGTTGGCTCAACCGGAAATCACGCGAGCTCTCGTGTTCACTCGAACGAAGCACGGTGCCGACAAAGTGTTACGTCATTTGATGCAAGCCGGTGTTCGGGCCGACACCATTCACGGAGGCAAGTCACAGGCAAAGCGCCAGCGTGCACTTTCCGATTTCAAAACGAACCGGCTGCGGGTGCTGGTCGCTACGGATATCGCGGCGCGGGGAATCGATGTTGACGGAATTTCCCACGTCATCAATTACGACTTGCCGGTAGAAATCGAATCTTACGTTCATCGCATTGGCCGTACGGGCCGTGCGGGTGCGACGGGGATTGCACTGACATTTTGTGATCCCGCCGAACGTTCAAAGTTACGGGCGATCGAACGGGTGATCCGTCAGCCCATTGAAGTGTTGAAAGTACCGGCGTTGCTGGCGGCACCAGCCCCATCGGCCGTCAATCATGAATTCGAAGAGCGCGAACAGCATCGTCCCGCTCGTCCGATGAACGGCGGGGGTGGAATGCCTCCCCGTCGCCCACAAGAGCAAGCCAGTGAGTCGTTTGCTCAAGGCGGTCGCCGACCCTTCAACAACAATCGTCCTGGCAGTCCGCCACGTCGTCGCGACTACAGCAACCGTTGATCGAGATTGTCTTTGAAGTGAACATCAGAAGCCCGGCCTCATTGATTGAGGCCGGGCTTTTGCGTAGGAGCGGCTGTGAGAGTGTGAAGTTTTCAGTGTTCAGTTTTCAGTAAAGAAAAGAGATCAAAATATGGCTGATGTCAGCTTTGGCTGAAAACTGAAAACTGAATACCTCAAACTCTCAAAGAGACTTCCCCCTGCGATGGACGACCCAACCAGCGATCTCGACGCGGATTTGATACACCGTTTTGCCCGCTGTGATGTAAAGCGTCTTCAGGTCCGCACCGCCCCAGGTGCAATTGGTAATTACGTCTTCGAAGACCGGGATGCTGCCGAGAACTTCTCCGTCCGGTCGAATCGCGTAGACGCCCGGCGGGACTGCGGTGGTTTCGTGAGTGCCGCGGGCATGAGCGACGCCGGCCGCGATGTACAATGTTCCCTGCGAATCCACGCACATTCCATCACCGCCGCGGCCTGGGGCAAAGTCGTATACGAGGCTTTGACTGCTAAGCGTGCCGTCGCCAGCCAAATCGAACGCCCAAATCTTGCGGTGGCCATCCGCGACAGGGCAACTGTCGACGAGATACAGCGTTCGCTCATCGGGGCTTAGCGCGATCCCGTTGGGTCGTTGAATCTGTGGTTGCGTCAGAACTCGAGTCACCCTGCCATCGGGATCGATGCGATAAACCGAATCATGATCGAGTTCCATCGTGCTCCTGTCGTAGTAGCACGGGTCGGTGAAGAAAAGCTGCCCGTTCGAGCAGGCGGCGATGTCGTTGGGGGCATTGTATTTCTTTCCGTCATATCGATCGGTGAGAACCTCGACCTTGCCAGTCAGGAGATCCGTGCGAGTAATTCGTCGATTGCCATCGTTAGGCCCAAATTCGTTCCCTTCGCAAGCCAGCAGACGTCCTTGCGGATCGAACAACAAACCGTTCGCGCGACCACTGGGCGTCCGGAAGACCCGGAAATACTTCGCGCCCGCATCGAGAACCAGAATGCGATTGTTGATGATGTCGGTGAAATAGAGATTGCCCTGCGCGTCGCAGGCGGGACCTTCCGTAAAGGCAACGCTGGTGGCTGTCGTCGGTGGGGATGAAACGCCTGGCGGGAGGCCGAGATCGAGCAACGTCATTGTTTGAAATCCTTCGCAAGATGAACTTCGATGTACTTCGGGATGGAACGGGAATAATCAATGCGACAGGTATGGTCGAATCAAGAATCAGGGGGCTGACACCCCCCGCTCGCCTGTCTGGACGACAGTCAAAGCCGAATGGCGTAATGAATCTGTCGGCCCGCTTCGACAAAACCGCACGATGGATAAAGGTGCTGGCCGACGGGATTATTGGTCATCGTCTCAATCATCGCGAAGACCATGCCTTCACGGCGAAAATAGTCTAACGCGTGTTCAATGAGCCGGCGACCAATACCGCGTCCTCGCGCGGCTTTGTCCACGGCGAGATTTGGAATCCGGCCTTTGGCAGATTCACGGTCGAGCCGCGTGGAAACATAGCCAAGAACCTTCCCGTCGTCTTCCGCGACGAAAACACCGGTGGGATTGGCCTCGACGTCCTCGTCGACGTGGCGCACCTTGCGCCAGCGCCAGTCATGGTCACCCAGGATTCCCAGGGCGCGCTCGACGTTCTGGTCAATCGCGGTCCCGTCAAAGCCCTCGATCGTAATGCGTTTGAGCTCGTCGAGATCACTGCTTTGATAGGACCGAATCAACATCGTCAAAACGTCCGTCAGTGGTTTCCCCGAACACCAAATCTCAGACGGCGACAGGCGCGCTGCGGATTATTCGGCTCGCAAGGGCCGCAACATCAACGATCTTGTCGCTTCGACAACTGACCGGTTCTCATAAAGGACTCGATAAACCTCCGATGTGATCGGCATTTCGATCCCCTCCTGTTCGGCGACGTCGAAGACACTTTTGGCGGTGGCTACTCCCTCGGCGACGGCATCCATGCTGCGCAAGATTTGCTCGAGCGTTTCGCCCTGTCCCAATCGAACCCCGACGCCGCGGTTACGGCCATAGGGGCTGACGCAAGTTGTAATCAGGTCTCCCATGCCCGCCAGTCCGGTGAACGTACTGGCTTCCGCACCGAACCGTTGCCCAAAGCGCGTCATTTCCACCAAACCGCGCGTCAACAGGGACGACTTGGCGTTGTCGCCGAAGCCAAGCCCGTCCGAAATCCCCGCCGCGATCGCGATCACGTTTTTCAATGCCGCAGCCAGTTCGACGCCGATCAGGTCCAGATTCGTGTACACGCGAAAACGTTCTGTATTGAACATCCGCTGGACTTGCCGTGCGAGTCCCAGATCGCCGCTGGCCGCGACCACTGTGGCCGGCATTCGACGTGAAATCTCTTCCGCATGGCTGGGACCTCCCACCGCGACGACCGCACGACTGCCCAGCACTTCCGAAATGATTTCGCTGGGACGCATGAATGTTTCGTTTTCGATCCCCTTGATAACGCTGACGACGGGTCGATTGCGATTCAAAAACGGACGCATTTCCTGCAGACTGGTCCGCAGGAATTGACTGGGGATCGCAGCGACGATGTAGTCGGATTCCCGCAACGCCAATTCGATGTCGCCAGTAATAAAAATCCGTTCCGGCAGCGAGACTCCGGGTAGCAGTCGCTTGTTCTCGCGATCCTGCTGAATCTGGCTGGCATGATCTGCATTTCGCGCCCAGATCGATACGTGTTGGTCGTCATGTTCGGCGAGCAAAATTGCACAAGCGGTGGCCATTGCCCCGCTGCCCAGAACCGTGATTTTCGTCGTCATGATGAACTGATTTCCAGGATCTTTCAGAACGGAAGTGACCGGTGCCCGGCCTCAGGACGGGTTTAACCCCTTTCCAGGCAGGGCAAGTCTTCCGTTGGTTTGAAAAACGAAAAAAGGTCCGCCGCGAGGCCAATCGTGAGCTAGGTTTGCATTGGACCATTCACTTGCGGAGTTATCGTAATGCAAACTCTTGTCGAACAGAACCCTCTCACATTTGTCGATCGACGCGGAACGGGTGAGGCACGGACCGGTGCCCCGGAACGCCGTCAATTCAAGGCGACTCCCGATGCTTCCCGTCCGGAAGTCGCCGAATTCGCCGAGGCCGTAGACGCATATAAGGCTCGCCATCACCGCCGGTTCATCACGTTCGATGAACTGTTTGCCGTGATGACCGAACTGGGCTACCACAAGTAGAGCCGTCGGACGCTGCGCCACACAATCACCGTGTGCCATTGTACCTGGATTGGGGTGGCGGGCGGCGCTCCGTCTTCGGAAGCCCCCGGTCGTTTGGCACGAAGATTCCGGGGCCTGTCAAAAATGGCCACTCCGGGAGTTGTCAGAAAAGCAGGATGCCGACAAGGCAATGGTTGTCACTGCGGTCAGGAAGATTGCAGAGATGTGAGCGATGGCTGAAACTCGCGAACGCCCGTAAGATTGCTCGTGAGGTGAATCATGGGCGAGTACTTCAAAGGGTGGCGGCGGAAGACGGGATGCGTGACGCTCGCAATCGCGTGCGTTTTGCTGGCCGTTTGGGTACGCAGTCAATCGAATCCGACGACATTCAGCGCACCGATCGATGCCATGACCGAGTACGGGCTGAAACTTGATCCAGATCGAATCGCGGTCATCAGAACTCGCGTCGTTTTGCCCACTGCGGATCAACAAGTGACGCTTGATGATGACGGCACTGTCATCATCGAAAACAAGGCGAGAGACGATCATTCGACCGGGAACATCGCAAAAACACGCTATCCAAATGGGCGAGTCTCGATGTTCAATTGGTCGATTTGCGTCGACAACACAATCGCATTTCTGGACGCCCCGTACTGGCCCATTGTTCTTTCCCTGACACTGCTCTCGGCGTACCTGCTTCTCGTGAAACCGCGAGTTGCGAAGCCGAAGAGCGTCGGCGAGAATTGACCCTCTTGGGGCAGGCTTATAACTTATGGGGCAAGCTCACCCTTTTGTGGCAAAGCCCCATGGATCCTCTTGTTTCTTGCTCTCCCGGCGCATCAATCATCCACGGAGTTGCGCGGCAGCCAAGACTCGTCATCTCCTCACCCCAAATCTAAACGCGGATGCTCTCGTCGCGATAGTCCTGACCAACATCAGCCGGTATGATTGGGATCTCTGTTAATCTCGCACCAGGCCACAAAACGATTATGCACGCTTTTCAACATTGCATCGCTCCGCTTTGCCAGGCAACATTCGACGTCGGCGACATGCTGACGTCGTGTCCGGACTGTGGAAACCCGCTTGATATCAGTTACGAGTGGGACAAACTGCCGATCCCCCGGTCGCTTCGTGAATTTGAGGCACGTTGGTCGACTCGTCGCAATCCCGTCGATTACAGCGGAGTCTGGAGATTTCGCGAACTGCTGCCGTTCGCCGCCGAGAAAGACATCGTCACGATCGGCGAAGGCCAGACGATCCTGCAACAAAGCCAGACTGTGGGAAGATACGTTGGCATGAATCCGGGTTCGCTTTTTCTTCAATATGAAGGTCTCAACCCGTCGGGAAGTTTCAAGGACAATGGAATGACCGCGGCATCGACCCACGCCCGAATGATCGGTGCGAAAGTGGCCGCTTGCGCGTCGACAGGTAATACGAGCGCGTCGCTTGCCATTTACGCCAGTACGGCACAACTGTTCAAAGTCGTCGTGTTCGTCGGCAGCGGGAAAATCGCCTACGGAAAGCTTTCTCAGGCGCTCGACTACAATGCAAAGACGCTGCAGGTTCTCGGCGATTTCGACGATGCTTTGGAACGAGTCCGCGAGGTCTCCGGCGAACGAGGCATTTATCTCTGCAACAGCGTGAACCCGTTTCGGCTTGAGGGCCAAAAGACGATCATGTATCGAGTTCTGGAGAGCCTGAACTGGCAGGTGCCCGACTGGATTGTCGTACCCGGCGGAAACCTGGGCAATTCATCGGCCTTCGGTAAGGCATTCGCCGAACTGAAGCATCTTGGACTGATCGATCGAATTCCGCGTCTGGCGGTGATCAACGCTGCCGGAGCCAACACGCTCTATCGACTCTACGAACAACACGATGTTCGATGGGACGGTGGGATGCTCGACGAAAGCCCCATCGACAGCTTCTTTGCCGACATGGACAGCGAAAACCGCAAGGCATCGACGATCGCCAGCGCGATCGAAATCAACCGGCCTGTCAATTTGAAAAAGTGCCTGCGAGCCCTCGAAACCTGTGATGGAGTTGTCAGGCAGGTGACCGACCAGGAAATCCTTGATGCGAAGGCCCAGGTCGGTGCCGGTGGCTTCGGCTGCGAGCCCGCCAGTGCCGCCAGCGTCGCGGGAGCCCGGCAGTTGCGAGCGGAAGGAGTCATTGCCCCGAGTGATCGGGTCGTCTGCATTCTGACAGGCCACCAGCTAAAAGATCCCGATGCAACAGTCGCTTACCACTCGGGCAACAAAGCGTTGTTCGCGGAAAAACTCGGTACGCGCGGTGTTGAATCGGCCGCCTGGGCGAACAGTCCGATCGTTGTGGAAAACAACCTGCGAAAGATCATCGAAGTTCTTGAGCAATGATTCATTCGTGAATTGGTCGATTCGCACCTCTGAAGGAGAATCATGGCTGGAGCATTCGCGAAGGATCGAATTGTCGCGCCATCCGGATTTAACCGATGGAGGGTTCCACCCGCATCCATCGGGATTCATCTCTGCATCGGTTCCGTCTATGCGTGGAGTAATTTCAATCCGGCACTGGTCAAGGTTCGGGGAGTTGTTGCGGCCGCACCGGATGACTGGAGTCTGGGTGAAGTTGTCTGGATCTTTACGGTGGCGATTGTGTTTCTGGGTCTTTCCGCTGCCTTCGCGGGCAAGTGGCTCGAACAAGTCGGACCACGGGTCGTCGGATCGATTGCCGCAGCTTGCTGGGGCGGTGGTTTTCTGATCGGAAGCCTGGGAATCTGGCTGCACCAGTTGTGGCTGCTATACATCGGTTACGGTGTCGTGGGAGGTTGTGGTTTGGGACTGGGGTACGTTTCACCCGTCAGTACTCTGATCAAATGGTTTCCCGACCGGCGCGGGATGGCTGCGGGACTTGCCATCATGGGTTTTGGCGGTGGCGCGATTATTGGTGCTCCGCTCAACGATTTCCTGATCAACCGTTTCTATCGTGCTCCGCAATATTTGGGGACGCAAGACGCGGTCCAGCCAGTGCTTCGCGAAGGTCGTCTGTATGCCATGAGCGATTCCGGGGAAAAACTCGTGACAGTCATTTCCAGCGACGAGGCCGCGCGGTTGACTCGACCCGGAAATCCAGGCGTTTATGTCGTCGGAACGGGTTCCGTCGGGGTGGCAGAGACTTTTTTCGTCCTCGGAATCGCCTATTTTCTGGTGATGATCGCCGCCGCGTTTTCGTTTCGGATTCCCGCGCCGGACTGGAGACCCGCCGGTTGGTCTCCTTCGACCAGTCCCACCGCGGGTCAGCGGATGATTAGCCTCCGGACGGTCGACACAAATCAGGCTCTGCGAACCCCGCAATTCTATCTCCTGTGGATTGTGCTGTGTCTGAACGTTACGGCAGGGATCGGCGTCCTGGGTGTGGCCAAGACGATGATGACCGAGATCTTCGGGACGACGCTGCCACAGATTGTGACACCCCGGTTCGCGGGAACATTTGTGCTCGTGATCGGAGTATTCAATATGCTCGGCCGGTTTTTCTGGGCCAGTGCGTCAGACATCCTCGGTCGACAGCGTACGTACGCGGTTTATTTTCTGCTGGGGATTCCCTTATACCTGTTGATTCCCTATATCGCCGGGCAAGAGAGCGCCGCACCGTCTGTCGTATGGCTCGTCGCGTTTTATGCCGTGACCATGATCATCTTCACGATGTACGGCGGCGGATTCGCGACGATTCCAGCTTATTTGGCGGACTTGTTTGGAACACAATATGTCGGCGGAATTCACGGTCGTCTGCTGACGGCGTGGAGCACTGCCGGAGTTCTCGGCCCGTGGGCGATTACGTCACTGCGCGAGCACTCGTTGAATCGGGCAATTCGCGATCTGGCCAGCCACGTCGACCCCGCAAAATTCCTGCAGACATTCGGCGGATCGCTGGATCAACTGGACTCGCTGATCGCTAACAAAACAGTGACGTTGTCTCGACTGATGGCAGTCGCTCCGGACGGAACGATGAATCCGTCGGCCACTCTGTACAACTCGACCATGTACCTGATGGCCTCATTGTTGGCCGTTGCGCTGGTGGCCAACGCCCTGGTGCGTCCAGTCGATCCGAAGCATCATGTTTCCGAGTAGTCCGGGCGACCTGGCGAGCGGGGGGTGTTAGCCCCCTGATTCTTTATTCTCCGGTTTTGCCGACTCAGTAGTTTTCCAGAAAAGGAGCGAAGAATCAGGGGGCTCACACCCCCCGCTCGCCTGAATCTGACTCAAATCACAATTGACGACTTGTTCCTGGCGAGTTCTTCCATGAACTTCAGCGACCGCGTCGTCACCTCTTCGACATCGGGAATGATTCCATCGAGAATCAGTGCATCCGCGTAGAGCTGCCGCCCACATTCCCGGATGAAATCGTCGTTGTCGGAATTACTGCTCAATTCGCTCAGCCGAACGACCAGAGCGGCGTGCGGATTGATTTCCATAATCCGCTTCGGTGCCTCGTAATCTTTCATCGTATGGCTGAGCACTTTTTGAAGCTGATTACTCATCGTTCCCTGCGGATTCACCAGGCAACACGGGCTTTCCGTCAACCGGGACGACTCGCGGACGTCGCTGGCCTTGCTTTCAAGGGCTCCCCGGAACAGTTCCAGGATCCGAGTGAAGTTCTTCGGCTTTGGCTTGAGCGAGTCATCGTCGGCGGGCGTTGTCGACTCGGGAAACTCGATGTCTGCTGAATCGATCGAAATCAGGTCCTTGTTCTCGTATCGATGCATTTGCGTCAGGGCAAATTCGTCGATCGGGTCGTCGAGGAACAACACCTCGAGATTTCGTTTGCGGAATGCTTCGAGATGCGGATGCCTCGAAAGTGCATCCAGATCGGGACCGCTCAAATAATAAATCTGCTTTTGCCCCTCGGCGGCTCGTTTGATGTAGTCGTCGAGCGATACGGTTGGGGTTACCTTTTCGTCCGATGAACCGCCCGTTAACAATTTCGTTTGCGTATGCGTCGAATTGAATCGCATCAACTTTGCGATTCGTTCGCGATTCTCGAAGTCCTGGCCAATCCCGGTTCGCAGGATCGGGCCAAACTGTTGATAAAACGACTTGAATGTCTCGGGTTGCTCTTCTGCCAGACTCGCCAGATGGTCGAGTACCTTCTTGATCAGAACCCGCTTCAGCTTGGGCAACAGCTTATGGTCTTGCAGCGTTTCGCGCGAGACATTCAGCGGCAGATCTGCCGAATCAACGACGCCGTACAGGAACCGCAGATATTCGGGAAGCAGGTCTTTGCAGTCATCCTGAACGAGAATTCTTTTGGCGCAAAGATTGATGCCATGCTCGATCTGACCAAACCCCATCAATTCAAAATTGGAAGGGGGGCAGTACAGGATCGAATGAAACTGGATCGGTGAATCACTCGCCAGATGCAAATGCCACAACGGTTTTTCGTCCGAGTGGTGCGTGAGCCACTGATAGAATCCGGTGTGCTGTTCTTCCGTGACCTGGTTTTTGGGCTCAACCCAAATCGGCTTTTGCTCGTTCAGCGTGTCGGCCCCGAGCTTGATCGGATGCGGGACGAAGGTCGAGTATTTCCGGACGATAAACTTCAGCCGATTGGGATCGGTGAATTCATCCATTTCTTCCTTCAGGTGCAGCCGAATCTGTGCGCCGCGAGGAACATCGCCTTCGACTGCACTGATGGTGAAACGACCTGATCCGTCCGATTCCCATCGCCAGCCGGTCTGTTCGCGGTAGCTTCGTGTCACGACCTCGACCCGGTCGGCCAACATGAATGCGGCATAGAACCCCACGCCGAATTGTCCGATCAGAGAAAGCTCCGCGGGCGGCGGTGCGTCAGCTCCTTCGGATTTCGCCGCCAGACTTCGCAGGAACTCTTTCGAACCGCTGTGAGCAATGGTACCGAGGTTTTGAACGAGTTCATCGTGAGTCAAGCCGATGCCATTGTCGCGGACGACAAGCACCTTGGCCTCTTTGTCCGGCTCAAGAGTAATCTCCAGCGGGGCGTCATCCCGGAACTGTTCGTCGGAAAGCTGAATATGTCGCAGCTTGTTCAGCGAGTCGGACGCATTCGAAATCAGTTCGCGCAAGGCAATTTCGCGGTTCTGATACAGCGAATGCGACAGGATATGAAGCAGTTGTTTGATCTCGGTCTGAAACGTGAATTCCTGAGGCTGAGACACGGCGGACTCCAATGCATTCGACGTCGAAAATGGCCACGAAACGGCAGTCGGTTGACCCCGTCGACAAGAAAAGCAACTGGCGCGCCACCCGAAGAACCTCGACAATCCGCTTGAATTGTAGCGTCTGCGGACGAAGCTCCATCCTTGATCTGCCATGTTGGCAGACTGATGTTCGTTCTGGTGTGATATAACAGGTTCGCACGCTGGCCGTATTGATTTTACAGTTCTGCACGATTGTCGATGAGGACAGACACTTGAAAAAACCGCCGCAAGACCGGCCTGACTCGATTCGCAGTCGCGCGCTCACGTTCGCGATCGCGATTACAATTCTCTCGTTTTTCAGTGTGCCTCTGGGCTTTATTTTCTATGGTGGTGCTTCTGCAGCGATTGGGGGCGCGGGCCTCATTGGGTGTCTGATTGTATTCCAGCTTCCCGTATTCATGTTGTTCAAATGGATGGGATGGCTGCCGGCAGTAAATCGGCGAGATGACTGACGATGTTTGCTTCGTCGATCAACGCAATTTTCAGCGAATCTTCAAGCTCGCCAATGCGACCATGGCCAGCAGGGCGGCACAGATCCAGAAGCGTGTGACAATGCGTGTCTCGGGCTCGCCCTTCAGCACAAAGTGATTGTGGAGCGGGCTACAGGCCAAAATTCTTTTTCCCGTAAGTTTAAAGCAGCCCACTTGCAAGATCACGCTCAGGGTCTC
>Ga0206811_1067_pt1 | contig 26351 bp, 26 predicted proteins | sample Alteio_BWOrgCont_53_FD_152886 | JGI IMG/M metagenome (GOLD analysis project Ga0206811, IMG submission 152886) | Enriched cells from forest soil in Barre Woods Harvard Forest LTER site, Petersham, Massachusetts, United States -... | ecosystem: Environmental > Terrestrial > Soil > Temperate forest >... | reverse complement strand
CTCCAGTCCGACGGAATATTACCATCATTACGATGCGCTCGGCTCGACGACGATTCTGACGGATGATTCAGGTGCCGTCACGGATTCATTCCAGTATGACGCTTGGGGAATCGTCGTTGCGCGAACTGGCACCACCGCCACGCCGTATCAATGGGTCGGACGCTGGGGATATAGGTATGACACAAATACACGCTCGTACGATGTGAGAATGCGCAGCTACAATGCTCCAACCGCGCGATGGCTCAGCGTCGATCCAATTGCGTTGAATGGAATATATGCGAGATATCTTTATTGCCACAATTCAGCTGCCGCGACAATCGACCCAAGCGGCCTTCTTGAGGTCTCGGCACCGGGTTATCTGAATGCCAACCCCAATCTTCCTTCGTTTGACCAGCATCTTACATCTAATCAACAATGCGCGGCGCCGGTCGCCGGTACTATTGCAAGCATCTCAGTCGTATTCACAGCATCGAATGCGGAATGGGAGCGTCTGCGACTTGCCCGAGTCCCAAATCCAACGTTTCTTCAAAAAGTGTCCGGCACAATCCAGGTCAGCGTCGGATACACGCCGACGGGTCAGAATGACAAATGCCCCGGAGTAAATTGCTGCTCGTGTTCGATGACATATCAATATTGGTTCGTTGAGTCGTTTGACAAGGGGGCGGCGATAGACTTCAACACTGCGACCGTGCGCACCGAGTTTTTTGACAAGCTTGAAGAAATCTGCTTCGCCTCAAAGGGGAAGAAAAATTACTGTTGCGGTTGGTCATATAGGTCAACCATTACAAAAGAACTAACGCTCGGCACTGGCCCGAGTTCGAACAAAGCAACACTCGGAGACAAGCAGTGGTATTTTGACTGTGATGGTGGAGGTCAGGTCTTATCTGCACTCCCTCCGATTTCACCGCCAGGAATGCCAAGCGGTGTTGCACGACCGGCACTGGTTTGGCCCATTCCAGCGGTCGGCCCAGCTCTGGTGCCGCCTCTAACTTCAATCGTAACCACCACTTTGGTTCATGCAAAATGCGGAGCCGGAACAATCGACGCCACATGGGTTCCATATCATTGACGCATGCGGAGCGATAAATGGCGGTCGTTCTAAGGGTGGCAAAAGAAAGTATTGCCTTTTAACGGAGTTTAGGCGACAGGCAAACCACTTTAGGGTGAAACGAGTTGGGCCGATCGGGGCAGCGTCTCACGCCATTTAGTCTAGCCAGAGAGCATTTCTCAAGTTTTCCAATTGTAGCTGGAGTTTGCCTGAGCATTCATTCAAGTCGGCGGCTGCCGGCCACAAACGCAACCATAGTACTTAAGCTTGTTATGCGATGCTTTGTAGTTATATATGCCATGTCGCCATGTCTCATTTCTGAATTGAACATCCTAGCTCGCGCCTGTGTGGTTTTGCGAGGAGGAGACACGTCGACGTCAGTGTCAGCGGGAAAATAAACAACAAGTAAGGAATAATCCATATTGTAATCCGACCAGAGAACTCCGATGATTCCGATATTGGCCCCCATTTTCCTTGTTCAATGACAAATCCCAACCAGTTCTGGTGCGTCTCAATTTGACAGACAAAGTCGTGCATTGAGCGATACACGTTGGCAGGATAAGATTCCCAACAGCCATTGCGCGCTGACATATCGGTGTTATCGCTATCGCACCAAATCTGTCCTAGCTCCAAACCGCGGGTGGTGAGGGTTGCGGAGAATTGTGACTTGCTTCCAGGAACTACCGCCCCTGGAAGTCTGAACCAATCAACAACGCTCATGCTTCGAATCCAGACGGCTGTTACGGTCAACGCCATGAAAAGCGTCGCGCACCCACACTTGCGTCGCCATCCGGTGAGGAAAATGATCATGATTGATTGAAGATTCTAAGGACAACGAAGAAATTGCGAATTCAGGAAACAGATAAAGCCTCGTTCATGCTGCAGGCGCAGCCACGCGTGAAGTCGGACTTCAAATGTCAGCCTCTCATCATACCAAAATATTGCCGGTGGGTTAGCTGTGCCGAACCAAATTCTGATCGCATTTTTTGCCGAAATAATCGTGTGAGGAATTGGGTTGGCTGAAGCTGATTTGCCGAATTGTCGAGAATTTTGGAGGATGATGGCGAGCGTAGCGTGAAGAGGGTGTTGACGCGCGACATGAATGGCAGGATGCGAGGCACGGCGCCCCAGTGGCGTCGAGGATCGACGGCCCGTTGGCGCGCGGGAATCGAACGACGCCTTTAGTCTCGGGACAGTCCAGGCACGCCGGGGCTTACAGGAAGAAGATCTGGATCGTGAACTGGAAAGCGGCAATCGGACAGTCGGCTTTGGGGAAAGCGGCGAGAAGATGGGCCAGGACCAGTGCCGCCGGTCGGCGCGACGGTTTGACCGGAGGCACGGGGAGCGGGTACCGGTTCGCCAGGGCGGTGCGGACATGGCTTTGCGCCGCGTTGAACCGCGCCCAGATGCGTTGCCAAGTGCGATCAGACAGGCGGCTGTGGAGGGCGCGGATCGCGGCCTCCATGGTGCCGGCGACTGCCTTTTGAAGGAAGTTCCACAGCCGACGGGTCGTCACCTTCAGCCGACGAATATTGTCGGCGAGCCAGACGCTGATCGTCCGCCCGCAACCAGGACGTCGATTGCGATGACTGCAAAAGACCCGATGCGCGCGAAGCACGATTCGTCGGCACTCGTCGAAACCTTGCAAGGCACCATGCCGAATCAGGTTGACAACCACCTTGCAGTGTGGACAGGGAGTCAGCTTGAGTTTCCTGGCGATCTCGATCCATTCCGCCTCGTCGCGATAAAACCAATGCGCTTCGCCCACGTTCCGATTCCCCGAGAAATCCGCAGATTTTACCAACGCACAAATTTCGGGGGAGGCGGGGTATGATCAATGTCTGAGGAGCGAGGGAGCGGGGTCGAGCAGCGACAGAATGTCGTTTGGACTGCGCCACAACGTTACCAATTTCCCCGTGTAACAAAAATCCTTTCCTCCGATCTCAATTCGGTAACATTCGAACTAAAATGCGATCAGAGCGAGGTAAGGGACAGTTAGCCCAACGGCCCCGTTTAGCGGCCTTCCTCATGCCACCAGTTCTGCCGGTGGTGCTGATTCTCCCTGAGTGATGGTTCGATGTTCGTGCTCTACACGATTGGGCGAGCTGGTTTGAGATGCCGGGTTCAAAGCCGGAGGCTTGACTGGGGCCTTTAGCCGAGGCTTGATGCAGAGGAGATATGCCGAGAGGACGGTCAGCGGAATTAAGAAATACCCGCAACGGATACCCAACACAGTGCCAGCAGAGACCGGAGAGCTCGCGCCAAATCCGACACCGTCGACGAGGGCGAAGCTTTTCAAGCAGTCGGTCATCATCAAGAGCGAAAGAAGGAGCGCAATAATTCCTGTCTTTGGTCGCCATCCGCGGAAAAAGTCGCTCATGATTCATGCTCCTTTGTCAGTTGGCCGCATTGCAGTTTCTTTTGGCTAATTGCCCCGATGCTTGATTCGGATGTCCATGACGAAATCTTAAAGAAAGCGGCAGGCAATGTTCGGCGACAATTATTCCTCACCTTCGGGAATTCTAATTGTCGCCGTACAAGGCAACATTCAACATTACACTGCGTCCTAGAATGACAGAGGGGTTAGGGCGTGCTGAAGTGCCACGATGGCGAATTCGGCGCAATTCATTTTGTCTGCAGGAAGCCCACCCAACGCCGTTAATAGATCTTCGGCCGACAAGTCTCGACATAAGGTGAGCGCCATTCCTGTTACAAGTTCCGTCAACATTGAAGCGCTGGCGATTGTGGATCCGCAGCCGTGACTTTGAAAACGCGCCGCAATCACACGGTCTCGCGATTCCGAAAGAGCGAGTTGCAGGATGACATATCGACCACACCCCGGAACACCGGCGACTCCAATCAAATCGGGATGATCCAGCTTGCCTTGATTTCGAGGATCCTGAAAATGATCCATGACCGTTTCGGAGTATCTCGTCATGATCCACCTCTGTCGTTTCGCCGCTGTTGAAGAACGTGCAAGCTTTCGATTGCAGGCCCATACTTTGGGCGATCTTTCAAGATTTGCTCCCATTCACGTTGTGCCAAGTCAAATTGCTTGAGATCTTCGAGGAAGTACAAAAGGTGTCAGGCACCGGTTCCGTCGCGCGGACGGGTGAATGGCATCGCGCCGGAGGCGCTTAAGAACGCACAATCTGTATTTGGGAAGTCTCAGTCCGTGCGTTGCTGATTGCCCAGGATATCGAAGAAAATGACTTTGCGCCTTGCCTTCCAAACGTTTGGAAGATTCCTCTTCGCGCTCACGGATTCGTTCTCGAAAATGCTCGCTGATCGAGCCTGGCGATTCCATGCCGTTCCATCGGCTTTTGTCCCGGTTGACGGTTTTTTGATGGCCACTGAAACCTGCTCAATGATTCAGTTTGGCGCGTAATGATTTGTAATTGGCGCGTGTTTGATTTGTGTCGTTTTCCGAGAAAACAGAACCTTTTGTGAAAAAGCAGATTCCGGCGACGGAAATCAAGGAATCAGGAAGATTCCGGTGCTGAATAACGTTCCTGAGAGCATGACCGCTGCCGGGAGGGTGAGCACCCAGGCCAAGGCGATTCTGTTGAGCGTTCCCCACTGTAGCCCTGAGCGATTCGCGTACATCGTCCCTGCAATGCCAGACGACAGCACGTGTGTCGTGCTGACTGGAAGGTGAAAAGAATCGGCAACGAGAATCGTCGCGGCAGCCACGACTTCAGCGGCAGCTCCCTGGGCGTAGGTCAGATGCGTTTTGCCGATTTTTTCGGCGATCGTGACGACAATCCGCTTGTAACCGATCATGGTACCAACGCCGAGCGCCAAGGCGACGCCGACCTTGACCCATAACGGAACGAATTCAATAGCCCTGGCGAAATGCTGGCGATGCGGTTCGATTTCCTGAAGTGTCCTCGCGGAAATTTGCATCTCGACAACATGTTTGCGAAAACCGTAGATCGCCTGCCGCACCTTCCATCGTTTAACCGGGGCGACCTCAGAGAATGTACTTTTCCCCTCGAGCATCTCAATGATCGGTACCAGGTCGGCGTTCACGATTTCGGCCCGATGTGGATCTTCTTTTTCAATGATTTCGCTGATATGGACTGCCGCATCGCGCGTGCTTTTGGCCAGGTCGGCGTGGTGTACGTCAAGCGCATAATACGTTGGCAGGAAGCCGATTAACATTAGCAGGATCAACCCCATCCCCTTTTGACCGTCGTTCGAGCCGTGGGCAAAACTGACGCCGCTGCAGGTCGCCAGAAGCACCCAGCGAATCCATTTTGGAGGTTCGTCCCCGTCGCCGGGGGGATGATAAAGGTTGGGATTCTTGAAGGCCCGTTTTGTCGCCCACAGCAAAAGCATGGCTGAGGTGAAGCCGATGATTGGCGAGATCAATAGCGCCAGTCCGACGTTCTGTATCTGCGACCAATTCACTCCGGCAAGCGCGTTTCCGCTGGTCATCAGGCTGTTGGCCATGCCGACACCGATGATTGAACCGATCAGCGTGTGGGAACTGGAGACGGGAAGTCCCATCCACCACGTCCCGAGATTCCAAATGACCCCCGCCAATAGCAGGGACAACACCATGACGATTCCTCGCAGTGATGAACTGTCGATGAGCAGGTCGACGGGCAACAGGTTCACGATCGTGAAGGCGACCGCCGTGCCGCCGACCAGTACTCCGAGGAAGTTGAACAGCCCTGAAAGAAGCACCGCTGGCGTCGGCTTGAGGGTCCCGGTGTAGATCACTGTCGTCACGGCATTGGCAGTGTCATGAAAGCCGTTGATGAATTCGAAACCGAACGCGACGAAGAGCGCGAATGCGAAACCGACTTGCTGTCCCCAGGAGAGCTGAGTCAGGGCTTCCCGGAATGTCGCTTCCACAGTTCGGTCTCCAAACCGAGTTCTGTCGACGAATCGTCATGTTTTCGACAGAACCGTCTTTTTGCGGCCGTCTGCTCTCAAGCGATCGTAGGGAGCCGTTTGGGTAGCGAGTCAAGGAAAATGCTGAATTCATGAAATCTTAACGCATTATCCAACCGCGGGGATGGTGCGGAAAGCGAACTGAGTTAGCCGCATTTGCAGTTGGTGGAAGCAAATCCAGGATAAGCATGACCTCAATGGGCCGGTACCCGGGGCATTCTTTCCTGGTGGTTCTAACGCGATCGGAAACAGCCGTCCTGTTCGCGCTGTTCGTATGCAAATCCTGAGCGGCCCCGGTTGAGTATTGGTCGCCGTCTGACGGTCGGCAAGACGCTCTCAACACTCGCAAAGCCACAGGATTTTGACGAATCCGTGAAAGTTGTCTTGAGCGTCAAGTAATTATTACATATATTTTTGTCGCATGCGACAACAGTGTTGTGTTCAGGCGAGTGCATATGTTGAAACGATCACAATGGAAAACGGGCTGGCCAACTGGCCAAGGTTTGGCCAGTCGATGGCCAGTCCCATGTTATGAAATGGCAATGATTTACAAAATTGGTTGTGGCTGGCCAACCGGCCAGCCGACCGCTGTTGAGGGGGTTGGCTGGGAAGTGTGAGTCGATGGCGATTTATGGGGTGACCGCGTCATCAAAGGGCCATTCGGCATTTCGAATGGCCGATCTCACCCGCTCCCTGGGGTCGATTGCCAATCGATGGACCCTGTCCTTATCGGTTGGCATTTGAAAAACGGCATGAACAATTACGCCCGGGAGGATTCGAACCTCCGACCGACGGATTAGAAATCCGTTGCTCTATCCAGCTGAGCTACGGGCGCTTGACCTTCATTCCTTTAGGACATCCGGGCGAAATGAGCTGTGCGATTGTTGGCGTAAATTACGGGGGCTTCCGCAAGAGCGGAGCGCCCCCGGCACCCCTGTGCCATCCGAAAAACCACAGTGCCACCAAAAATCTCACGTGCTCATCTTGCTGTGAACGCCAAGTATCCCGATCAATGCGATGACCTGCAAGCGGTCCGGTCAACTTGTGGCCCAACTCGTGACGGGTGGCCGCGACTTTGATGAACTTGGACAATGTTTCTCTTCAGAACTGATTCGGCTCGTGAATTGCTCGCGGGTGTGGGCTCTCTGAAAATGCGGGTCTCACAACGTCGGATCGATGCTTGCCGGTATGTGAGGGCTGATTCGATTTTGGTTCGTGGGAAAAATTGCTCGCATTGCTGATTCCCGCTCGCTAGTGTGGGCGGCTGCAATGGGTGGCTGGTGGTCGACCATTTTGAGTTTTGCAGATTGAATGTGGTACGGACTCCCTCGTCCGTTGGCCCGTTTTTACAGAGTGATATCCACGGACGGGGCATCCGCGCGACGGGACTTGACCGGACGATGGCAGGCAGGATGCCTATCCCGCTTTGAAGGCAACGATTGCGATGCCGCAGATTTTTCATCGCAGTATGAATACGTTCTCGAAGTTCACCATCTTCGGGGGGCTGTTTCTCTGCGCGGCGCTTGCCTTTGGCTGGGATCGTCTGAATCGGTCGGCGTATGTCACCGAGGCTGATGTCGTTCGCGAACAACCTGTCCCGTTCAGCCATGAGCACCATGTCAGTGGCCTGGGTATCGACTGCCGTTATTGCCATACTTCCGTGGAGCAATCTTCGTCGGCGGGATTGCCTGCCACCGAAATTTGTATGAGTTGTCACTCGCAAATCTGGAAGGACAGCCCGATGCTCGAACCCGTTCGAGCCAGCTTTCGCACGGGAAAGCCGATCGAATGGGCTCGCGTGCATGATGTGCCCGATTTCGTCTATTTCAATCACAGCATTCATGTGGCCAAGGGAATCGGTTGTGAAAGCTGTCATGGTCGCGTGGACCGAATGCCGCTCATGCGTCGGGCACATACCTTGCAAATGAGCTGGTGCCTGGAATGTCACACTCATCCCGACCGGTTCGTACGCGAACTGGAAGATGTTTTTGCATTTGGTGACGCTGCGAAAACCGTGGCACCGGAACACGGTCGGGAACTGATTCAGGAATTTGGCATCGACAAGAAACCACTCCTCGATTGCGGGACATGTCACCGATGACTGACACGAACCACGACATCACTCGCGGAGGTTGCCATGCGGAAAGCTCTTCGAGCCGGTCCGATGGCTTGCGACTGCTCGATTGGGACGCGCTGCGCGACCGCTTGACGGGTCCGGACGAACAGCCGCTGTGGCGCGGTCTGGATGAGCTGAGCGAGGATCCCGAATTCTTCGACTACCTGCATCGAGAATTTCCGCGTCAGGCCAGCGAATGGGTCGATCCCGCCAGCCGCCGCAGTTTTCTGAAACTGATGGCGGCCTCGCTGGGATTGGCGGGAGTGGGACTCAGTGGATGCATGCGACAGCCGGACGAAAAGATTGTTCCCTATGTGCGTCAGCCGGAAGACGCGATTCCGGGGAAACCGCAGTACTTTGCGACGTGCATGACTTTGGGAGGTTTTGCGACGGGGTTGCTCGTCGAGAGTCATCTGGGACGGCCGACGAAAATTGAAGGCAATCCCGACCACCCGGCAAGCCTCGGAGCAACAGACGTCTTCGCGCAGGCGACAATTCTTTCGTTATACGACCCGGATCGATCGCAGACGACGATGAAGGGTGGACGGGTCAGCACGTGGGGCGAGTTTCTGACGGCGTTGACGTCTCAGGTTCAGGATCTGCGCGGCGGGCAGGGGCGTGGACTGGCGATTCTCACGGAAACCGTGACATCGCCGACATTGGCCGAACAGCTCAAGTCTTTGCGAAAAGACCTTCCGGAAGCCAGATGGTACCAATACGAACCTGCGTCGCGAGACAATGTTCGAGGTGGTGCCAAACTGGCCTTCGGCGAATTCGTCGACACGGTTTATCACTTCGACAAGGCGGATCTGATTCTGTCACTCGATGCCGAATTTCTCGCGGCGATGCCGGGAAGCCTGCGGTACACACGAGATTTTGTTGACCGAAGGCGATTGGCAACCGTGGATACCGTGGATCGGGAGAAGAAACCGTCTTCTCAAAGCATGAACCGGTTGTATGCGGTGGAGAGCACGCCAGGGCTGACCGGCGCGCAGGCCGATCATCGGTTGCCGATGCGAGCTCAGGACGTGGAAGCGTTGGCCAGGGCTGTTGCCGCTCGATTGGGAATTGCGGCAGGGGGTAGAGAACTCAGCGCACCGAAGGGCGTTCCGGCAAAGTGGCTGAACTCGCTCGTTTCTGATTTGCAGGCGAATCGCGGAACGAGTCTGGTGATTGCCGGGGAAGGCCAGCCTGCGGTCGTTCATGCTCTGGTTCATGCCATTAATCGGCAACTCGATAACGTCGGGCACACGGTTGAGTACGTCACGTCGATCGAACCGGAACCGATGGACCAAATGGCCTCGTTATCCGACCTGGTTCAGGGGATGCGGCAAGGTGACGTCAAAGCACTTTTCGTCCTGGGCGGGAATCCTCTTTACAACGCGCCACAAGAACTGGAATTCGCCAAGGCTTATGACCGGGTGGGATTTCGCGTCCACCTTTCGCCGGAATACGATGAGACATCGTTTGCTTCGCACTGGCACATTCCGCAAGCTCACAGCCTGGAAGCGTGGAGCGATGCACGCGCCTTTGATGGCACTGTCTCCATCCAGCAGCCATTGATCGCACCGCTTTACGGCGGCCGGACAGACCATGAATTGATTGCGGCACTGGCGGGCCATCCCGAATTGACGTCCTATCAGATCGTGCAGCAGTTCTGGAAAACGCGATTGGGGCATGAAGATTTCGACAGAAACTGGCGACGAGCCGTTCACGATGGAACTGTTTTGGCCACTCGGGCGGAAACTATTAATCCAGCATGGAAGTTTATTGACCAGGTTCCGCCGCTTGATGCTGGACAGCGCAACGCTTCGACGGATGGACTCGAAATTTCGTTCTGCCCCGACCCCACTGTCTGGGACGGTCGATTTGCCAATAACGGCTGGTTACAGGAACTGCCCAAACCGATCACCAAGCTGACCTGGGACAATGCGGCGCTGGTCAGTCCTCGCACTGCAGAGCGATTGGGCATCGCAAATCATGAACTCGTTGAACTGACGCGCGCAGGACAAACCGTTCGCGCGCCGGTCTGGATTGTTCCTGGTCAGCCTGACGACTCGATATCTCTGGCAATGGGTTATGGACGGACTCGAACAGGGCGTGTGGGGACTGGCATCGGCGTGAATTCGAGCGCGCTGCGGCCCGCACGCAAAGAGTGGTTTGCCGGTGGCGTCGAGTTGAAACGAACGGGGGCTCGCTACCGTTTGGCGGTGACTCAAAACCACCATAGTATGGAAGGTCGCGATCTGATCCAGGTGCGGACACTGGAACAGTTCAAACACGATCCCGATTTTATTTCGACCGAACGCAGTCATCCGGAACAATCGCCGTCGCTGTATCCCAGGGCCGATGAATCGGAATACGGCTGGGGAATGGTCATCGACCAAACGGCGTGCATCGGGTGCAACGCGTGCGTCGTGGCCTGTCAGTCCGAAAACAACATTCCGATCGTGGGAAAGGAGCAGGTCATCACTGGACGGGAAATGCAGTGGCTGCGAATTGATCGCTATTACCGTGGCGGGATCGATTCGCCGGACACTCATTTTCAGCCGTTGATGTGCGTTCATTGCGAGAACGCGCCCTGCGAACTGGTGTGTCCTGTGGCCGCGACCGTGCATAGTCATGAAGGCCTGAACCAGATGGTCTATAACCGGTGTGTCGGCACTCGCTACTGCTCGAACAACTGCCCTTACAAAGTGCGACGATTCAACTTCCTCGATTACAATCGGGAAATGGAATACGACGGTGCGCATGCGCCGTCACTCGAGTTGATGCGCAACCCCGATGTCACGGTGCGCAGTCGTGGTGTGATGGAAAAATGTACTTATTGCGTTCAGCGAATCAATGAAACAAAGATCGACGCGCAGAAGCAGAACCGGACAGTGAAGGACGGCGAGATCACTACGGCTTGTCAGCAAGCTTGTCCCGCGCGTGCGATTACATTTGGCAACATTCGCGATCGCCAGAGCGCCGTGTCGAAGTTGAAGGAATCGCCACTCAACTATTCCTTGCTGGCTGAGCTGAATACGTTGCCCCGGACGACTCATCTGGCGCGCATTCGAAATCCGCACCCCGACCTTGACGGTCCCGCGACAAATGATACGCGGCCTGTTGATCCAACGCTGCTGGATCGATTGGAGGGTCAATGAGTCGCCGAAAACGTGAGAAACATCACGCTCCGCGGAAATATGCGAGTTCTCCGGTGACCGTTTCCGGGCCGTCGGAAACTGCGCCGGTGCTTGAACCCGGTCATACCTTCGCTTCGGTGACGGACAAGATCAGTTCGATCGTACTGACACGAAAGACGTCGCGCGGCTGGATTTTTGGTTTCGCCGTTGCGTTCACGCTGATGATGGCGTTTTTGTATGCAACCGCGTATCTGTTTGCCCGCGGCATTGGCATCTGGGGAACGACGATTCCGGTCGGCTGGGCGTTTCCGATCGTCAACTTCGTCTGGTGGATCGGGATCGGCCATGCGGGCACGTTGATTTCGGCCGTGTTGCTGTTGTTGCATCAGGAGTGGCGGACGAGCATCAACCGGTTTGCGGAGGCGATGACGCTGTTCGCGGTGTCGTGTGCGGGATTGTTTCCTCTGTTACACATGGGACGTCCCTGGGTCTTTTACTGGATGTTTCCCTATCCAAACACCATGGACTTGTGGCCCAACTTCCGCAGCCCGCTGGTTTGGGACGTGTTTGCGGTATCGACTTATTTCACGGTCTCGATCCTGTTCTGGTATATGGGGTTAATTCCCGATATGGCTACGTTGCGGGATCGGACCAAAAGTCGGATCGGTCAAATCGTCTACGGCATGATGTCGCTTGGCTGGCGCGGTTCGGCCGCTCATTGGCAGCGATATGAGGTCGCCTATCTGCTGATGGCGGGACTTGCCACCCCGCTGGTGGTCTCGGTCCACAGCATCGTGGGGATGGACTTCGCGAGCGGTATCATCCCGGGCTGGCATACGACTTTCTCACCGCCGTTCTTCGTTGCGGGGGCGATTTTCTCGGGCTTTGCGATGGTGATGACGCTGATGATTCCGTTGCGATCCATTTATGGACTCGAAGATTTCGTGACTCTGCGTCACCTCGAGAATATGGCCAAGGTGATACTCGCGACCGGTTCGATGATGTTCTATGGATATGCTGCGGAACTGTTCTTCGCGTATTACAGCGGCAACGAGTACGAGCGTTATCTGGCGATCAATCGAATCCTGGGTCCGTATGGCTGGAGCTACTGGGCCTTGATTGCCTGTAACGTTCTTGTCCCTCAACTGTTTTGGTCCGAACGATTGCGACGCAACATTTTTGTGCTGTTTGCGGTTTCGCTGATCGTCAATGTGGGAATGTGGCTGGAGCGGTTCATCATCGTCATTGTGAGCCTGCACCGTGATTTCCTGCCTTCTTCCTGGCGAATGTATTACCCGACTGTCTGGGATTTCACTCATCTGATCGGTTCGATCGGACTGTTCTTTACTTTGTTGTTCCTGTTTGTTCGTCTGTTGCCCGTGATTTCGATTTTTGAATTGCGATCGCTGGTCCATGAAACTGATGAGGAGGCATGAACATGGGTTCGCCCGCCCAATCAGAATCGCTCTATGGATTGCTTGCCGAATTTGAACAGCCGGAAGAAGTTGTGGAAGCGGCGCGCAAGGCGTACGCGGCGGGATATCGGCAGATGAACGCCTACACGCCGTTTCCGGTGGAAGGTCTTTCACAAGCGCTCGGACAAAAGCCGACGGCGCTTCCGTGGCTGGTGTTGCTTGGCGGCCTTCTCGGAGGCAGTGCGGCATATTACATGCTCTATTACGCCTCTGTGATTAGCTATCCGTTGAACGTCGGAGGGCGGCCGTTGCACAGTTGGCCTTCGTTCATTCCGATCACATTTGAAATGACGGTACTCGGTGCGTCGTTCGCCGCATTTTTCGGCATGCTGGCGCTAAACGGACTTCCGCATCCCAATCATCCGTTGTTTGCCGTTCCTGCATTTAGTCTCGCAAGCCGCAATCGCTTTTTCTTGTGCATTCAGGTTCGGGATCCTCTGTTTCAACTGGAACAGACCCGTCGTTTTCTGGAAGAAATGGCTCCTCGAGTTCATGAGGTGCAGCCATGATTCGCGGTGCTGATCGAATTTCCTGTGTGCCACTGGCTCTGCCAGCGTCTTTTCGGGAAGTCTGTTTTCGTCCTTCGGTGATGAGGCTAATAACAGGGTCCATCGGCACTGGCAGAGCCAGTGGCACACCGGAAAATGAATCGAGCCAGGTGAGCCGGGCGGCGTTAGCTCCCGGATTCTTTGGTCGATATTTCGGTGTTCGCGGACAAGAAAGAATCCGGGGGCTAACGCCGCCCGGCTCACCTCGGATTCCGTATGGTCGCGTTGGACTGACGATATTGATTCTCACGGTACTCGCCGGATGCGATCGACTCGACATGTACGATCAGCCGCGCTATGAGGCGCTTGAGGCCAGCAAGTTCTTCGGGGATGGTCTTTCCGCGCGGCCGGCGATTGAAGGGACGATTGCTCGTGGACATCTTCGCGAGGACATTCCTTTCTATACAGGTCGAGACGGCGAGCAACTCGTCAGTCAGATTCCTGACGCCGCTTATCGGGCGGTGTATGACCTTCATCCAGACCGATTTGACGAGCCGTTTGACGAGCTGGAACCGTCCCGCTTGCGCGAGGCTCTCCTGGAACGAGGCCGGGAGCGATTCGATATTTATTGTTCCGTTTGCCACGGTCGAACGGGAGATGGCGATGGAATGATTGTTCGCCGCGGATTCCGGCGACCGCCTTCCTATCACATTGAGCGTCTGCGTCAGAGTGCCAATGGCCATTTTTATGACGTCATCAGCAATGGTTTCGGAGCCATGGCCAGCTATTCCAGCCGGATCGACGCGGGCGATCGCTGGGCGATCGTGGCATACATCCGGGCAGTGCAACTCAGCGAGAATGCTCGTCTTGAAGACATTCCCGAAGACCTGCGCGAGACGCTGTCGCATCCCCAACTCGCCGATGACGTGCCGGCTCGATCCAGGGAGGAATCGCGATGACGCATTCTTTACACTGGATTGGACTCACGAGCGAAGGCGTTCATTCCACGTTAAATCAGGGAGGACGCGCATGACGCCTTCTCCTGAATTGGCCGCATTCTTGCGTCGGGTCAGTTTGACGGGGCTGATCGTTGCGACGATTGGCGGCTTCGTCTGCGTATTTGGATATGTTCGTCTGCGGGATCAATTCTTTCCGGCCTACCTCACCGCGTTCCTTTACTGGCTCAGTCTTTCGCTGGGATGTATGGGAATCGCGATGATTCACGGGATGACGGGTGGTGCATGGGGACGGATGATTCGACGAGTTCTTGAGGCGGGATATGAAACGTTGCCACTGATGGCGATCCTGTTTTTGCCTTTCTGGCTGGACGTCGGAACAATCTACGAATGGGCCGATCCCGAATTTGTGCGACATCACGCGTCCGTCGCCAAAAAAGGGGGCTATCTGAATGTGAGCGGATTTCAATGGCGGGCGATCGCGTATTTTGGAATCTGGGTACTCATTACCTGGGTACTGAATCGCTCTTCTCCCAATGAAGAACGCGATAGCGAGTCCCTCCGCGCCCGCCGACTGCAAAAGGTGAGTGGTCTCGGTTTCATGTTCTACGGGTTTACCATGTCGCTGGCTGCCGTGGACTGGGTGATGTCGTTGGAACCCGAGTGGTATTCAACCATGTACGGATTGATCAATATCGCGGGACAGGGTGTCGCGAGCCTTTCGTTCGCTGTCGTGATTGTGTTCGCGTTGCGGGCGTTTAGACCGTGGTCCCGGATTGTCACCGCGGGACGGCTCAACGATCTGGGCAGCCTGATGCTGGCGTCGGTCATGTTTTGGGCCTATTGCTCGTACTTTCAGTACCTCGTCATCTGGTCGGGGAACCTGCCGGAGGAAAACTCGTGGTACGTCCATCGATCACGCGGAGGTTGGGAGTATCTGGCGATCAGTCTCATTCTGTTGCACTTTTCCGTCCCGTTTTTTCTGCTGTTGTCGCGACCGATCAAACGAAACCCGCTATTCCTCGCTCGAGTGGCCTCGCTGTTGCTGGTCATGCATTATGTCGATCTCTACTGGATTGTGACGCCCGGCTTTCAGCGAGAGAGTTCCAGTGATCACGTACTGACATTTCACTGGCTGCACCTGGCCACGCTGGTGGCGATCGGTGGCTTGTGGTTGTGCGTGTTCGCATGGAGACTGTCGATTCGGCTTCGATTACCAATCTACGATCCCGAGTTAACGGAGGGGATGAATGAACGATCTCGTCAATCCGTCACCGCCTGAACCTCATGCAAATTCCGGGTATGAAACCACCGACGTCAACCCGGTCGCGATCGGAGTATTCGCGTTGGGACTGGTCATCATGACGGCGACTGTGCTCCTGCTGTTGGGTTGGGTTTTCTGGCGCATGGAGGGCGTCGCCAAACGCACCGACCGGCCTCAAAGTTCGGCGTCCGTCGATCAGACATTCACGGGGCCGAAACTGCAGGATCAGCCTTCGGCGGAACTTGCTCATTTTCGGAGTGAAGAAAACCGGCGGTTAACGAGTTATGCATGGATCAACCGGGAACAAGGAGTGGTGCATATCCCGGTCGAACGTGCGATCAAAGTCCTGGCGGTCCGCGGATTGCCGGAACCGCGCGAACCAGTGAAACCGACTGAAAATCAGGACATCAAACCATGACGTGGATTGAACATTTTCGTCGGTACGATGCCACTGCTTCGGAGTCTGCGGAGAAGCAGTGTCTTTACATTCGCGGCACGAACTCGAGAGGCACCTTTTCACGAACGGCGGCCATTGTGTGCGATGTGATGTGTCTTCGCATTCGCGGCAAGAGCTCAAGAAGCACTGCTTGCCGAAGACGGCAAGCAGTGGCACATCCGGTTCGCGATAATCCTTGTTGCGGCCGACAATCATTCCCGATCCTGTGGGTTGGTGCCTTCCTCTTTGTGATGGCAATATCCCCGGTGCCTGCCGCGGCCCAACGATTTGCAACAGGCGGCCCTTACAATACTCCGGCGGGAAAAAGTCCGGATGCCGAACTCTTGCGCGATGTTCGGATCGAGCAACACCTGGACGCTCAATTGCCGCTGGACGCCGTGTTTCGCGATGAAGAAGGACATCCGGTCCGGCTGGGTGATTACTTTTCCGACAAGCCTGTGGTCCTGGCGCTGGTTCAGTATCGATGTCCGATGCTGTGTACTCAGGTGCTGAACGGATTTCTCAAGGCCAGCCATGCAATGCCTCTGGAGATCGGTCGCGATTTTCAGTTCGTCGCGATCAGCTTTGATGCTCGCGAAGGAGCGGAACTGGCGGCCGAAAAGAAGCGGCACTACGCGAAGGCCTATCGCCGCGCGGGTGCGGAAAAGGGCTTTCACTTTCTCACGGGCGATCAAGCGTCGATCGATCGGATGACCGCGGCGGTCGGATTCCATTACCGGTATGTGGACCGAACGGATCAGTTCGCACATGCCAGCGGTGTGGTGATCGCCACGCCCGGCGGGCGACTGGCCCGATACTTTTATGGAATCGAGTATTCGCCGCACGATTTGCGCTTGGGACTGGTCGAGAGTTCCGGCGGGCGGATCGGTTCGCCCGCGGATCAGGTGCTTTTGCTCTGCTATCACTATGACCCGTTGACGGGGAAGTATGGTCTGGCAATCTCGGGTCTGTTGCGGTTCGCGGGGATCGTGACGATGTTGGTGCTGGCGGGATTCCTGATTGCCATGTACCGGCGCGAGCGACTTCGACCGAAGTTGATCCGACCGGGCGTCGACAGCACTGCGGTGTCAGCCAATTCCGATTTGCCGTTCAAGATGCTGGAACAGCGATGATCGACGATGGTTTCCGACTGTTGCCCGAACAGGCTTCGACGCATGCTCCGCACGTCGATCTGCTGTACTTTTGTTTGATCGGATTGTCGGTCTTTTTCACGGCACTGATCTCCGCTCTGATCCTTTACTTTTCGATCAAGTACCGACGTGGCAATACAAAGGTCGATCGAACGCCGGGTTCGGGTCATTCCCTTTCTCTGGAAATCATCTGGATGGTGATCCCGTTCGTGCTCTCGATGGGAATTTTTGCGTGGGGAGCGTCACTTTACTTCTCTGGCTATCGCCCGCCGGCGGGTTCGATGGAAATCCGGGTCGTTGCCAAGCAATGGATGTGGAAGTTCCAGCATCCCAACGGCCGGCGCGAGATTAACACACTTCACGTTCCCGTGGGTCAACCCGTTAAGGTGACGATGATCTCAGAGGATGTGATTCACAGTTTTTATGTACCGGCCTTCCGGGTCAAACGCGATGTGTTGCCCGGCAGCTATGCCAGTTGCTGGTTTGAAGCGACTCGAACGGGCGAATTTCATTTATTCTGCGCCGAGTACTGCGGTACCAACCATTCTCGCATGATCGGCCGTGTCATTGTCATGGAACCGGCCGAGTACGAAGACTGGCTTGGTGGCGGCTCTTCGAAAGAGCCGCCCGCCGTGGCGGGTGAACGGCTGTTTGAAGAATTGCGGTGTGTCACTTGCCATCGACCTGGCGGGGCGACGGGGCGCTGCCCGCCGATGGCGGGCCTGTTCGGCCGCGAGGTCAAATTGACCGGAGGCAACACGGTCATCGCGGACGAGAATTATCTTCGAGAATCGATTTTGCGACCAGGTGCCAAAGTCGTCGCGGGCTTTCAACCGCTGATGCCGGGTTATGACGGCCAGGTAGACGAAGAACAACTGATTCAGCTAATCACCTATATCAAATCACTGGCCAAACCATGACAGCCCTCGTCGATCCCGGATCCATCACCGTGCCCGATTTGGGGCCGCTATCGAGGCGGAACTACCTGAACGCGGGCTATAGCGTCCGGTCGTGGCTGTTGACCACGGATCACAAGCGGATCGCCCTGCTGTATCTGATGTCGATCACATTCTTTTTTATGCTCGGCGGAGCGGCTGCGACACTCTTGCGCCTCGACTTGATGACGCCTCAGGCCGATCTGGTGCAGACGGAAACATTCAACAAGCTGTTCACAGCGCACGGCGTGATCATGGTGTTCTTTTTCCTGATTCCGTCGATTCCTGCCGTGCTGGGGAATTTCCTCGTGCCGCTGATGGTCGGCGCACGTGATCTTGCGTTCCCCCGATTGAATCTGCTGAGCTGGTATGTCTATATGATCGGCGGGTTATTCACGCTTTATGCCTTGCTGGCTGGCGGAGTCGACACGGGCTGGACGTTTTATGCGCCTTACAGCAGTACTTACAGCAATACGTATGTCATGGCCACGGCCGTCGGGATCTTCATTACGGGATTCTCGTCAATTCTCACCGGCCTGAATTTCATCGTCACGATCCATAAAATGCGGGCACCCGGATTGACGTGGTTCCGGCTTCCGCTATTTATCTGGTCGATCTATGCGACCAGCATCATCATGGTCCTGGGTACGCCAGTGCTGGCAATCACTCTGTTGCTGGTGGGACTCGAACGGATGCTGGGGATTGGCATCTTTGATCCGCGACTTGGCGGCGATCCGATTCTGTTTCAGCATTTGTTCTGGTTCTATTCGCACCCGGCCGTGTACATCATGATTCTGCCCAGTATGGGAGTCGTCAGCGAAATTATCCCGTGCTATTGCCGGAAACGACCGTTCGGCTACGCGTTTATCGGCTTTTCGAGCTTCGCGATCGCCGTCTTCAGCTTCCTGGTGTGGGGCCATCACCTGTTCGTCAGCGGGCAATCGATTTATGCCGGAATGGTGTTCTCGATGCTCAGCTACATGGTGGCGATACCGTCGGCTGTCAAGGTGTTCAACTGGACCGCGTCACTGCATAAAGGCTCGATCAGCTTCGATACGCCGATGCTTTATGCTCTCGGGTTTGTGGGTCTGTTCACGATGGGCGGATTAACGGGGCTCTTCGTCGCGGCATTGGCCGTGGACGTTCATGTCCATGACACCTACTTCATCGTTTCCCATTTTCACTACATCATGGTCGGCGGTGCCGTCATGGGATATCTGGGCGGGATTCACTTCTGGTGGCCAAAAATGACGGGGCGGCTCTATCCGGAAGGATGGGCCAGGTTGTCGGCGATCCTGATTTTCGTTGGGTTCAATCTCACATTTTTCCCGCAGTATATTCTCGGCTATTTGGGCATGCCCCGGCGATACCATGTCTATCCGCCGGAGTTTCAGGTGCTCAATGTCATGTCGTCCGCAGGAGCGTCCATCCTGGGGCTGGGCTATTTCTTTCCGCTCACGTATCTGATCTGGTCGCTCTACTATGGCAAGCGTGCTTCGTCGAATCCGTGGCGGGCCACGGGTCTCGAATGGCAGACGCCTTCGCCACCCCCGACAGAGAACTTTGTCCAGACACCGGTCGTGCTCGACGAAGCCTACGACTACAAGAGAATGGACGGACAACTGGCCGAAGGAGGTGCGGCATGAGCGGCGAAACACAGGCCCCGGCGCTGTCTCCTTTGGCCCATCAATTCGACGATCTCACGCAGCAGAACGAGGCAGATGATTTGGGAATGTGGCTATTCCTCTGCACCGAACTAATGTTTTTCGGGGGCATGTTTTTGGCTTATACGATCTATCGCACCCGCGACGAGGCCACGTTTGCCGCCGCCAGCGCGAAGCTCGAGTTACTTTGGGGTACGGTCAATACCGTAGTGCTGCTGACCAGCAGCCTCACCATGGCGCTGGCCGTACATGCCGCCGAAGTCCGGCAACGACGGAAGTTGATTATGCTGTTGCTGGGTACGATGGTGTTGGGAACCGCATTCCTGTCGATCAAGTTCATGGAGTATTATCACAAATATGTCCACGAATTGATGCCACTGGCGGGACTTCCCTTCAAATGGGATGGTACGTCACCCGGTCATGCCGAGATGTTTTTCGACCTTTACTTCGCGATGACGGGCATCCACGCCCTGCACATGATCATCGGCCTGGGGATTATGCTGGTGTTGCTGGTCAAAGCCACTCGCGGCGGTTTATTGGGCGACTTTTCCGGACCGGTTCGCGTCACGGGGCTTTATTGGCATTTTGTCGATATGGTCTGGGTGTTTTTGTTTCCGCTCCTGTATCTGATCGGAGCGCGCTAATCATGTCGCACAAGCGTTCCGCCGTTGTGATTTATGTCACGGTCTATGTCATTCTGCTTTTGCTGCTGGCACTGACCGTTGAAGCGGCCCGTCACGATTTGGGCTATTGGAACTTTGCCGTCTCGCTGCTGATCGCCACAGTGAAGGCGGTCGTCATCGCGCTGTTCTTCATGCACGTCTGGAACAGCACACGCCTGGTCAAACTGGTCGTCGCGACGAGTCTTCTGTGGATGGTGATCCTGTTCACGCTGTCGCTGGCGGACTATTGGACGCGCGACTGGGATTCGATCGTGGGTGGTTCGCAGGATGTGACACCGTTGGACTCCACTCACTGATTCTCGATGGACACGTCCACCTGCTGCCCGACATAAACTTCGGGCTGATCGATGTCGATTTCGTAAAGAACCTGCAGGACGCGGGTGTCGATTCGTTCGGTATTGTCGCCGGTAAACGCCTTTTTCGGGATGACGTATGGCTCGACCCGGACGAACTTCAGGTTCAGGCGTTTGTCGGTGGCTCCGCGCGGTGTCGCCGTGGCGCGGCCGGTTGGCCTGAACCGGGAGATGTCCTGTTCGTCGATATCAACCCGGATCCTCAATCGGTCCAGATCCCCGAGCAAAATGAGTGCCTTGGTGGCAGCCGCATCGACGTATTCGCCAGGCCGAATGTCGATCTTCAGGATCTGGCCATCAACCGGGGCGCGAACGAGACATCTGTCGATTTCGGTCTCGATGTTGGCGACGTTGGCTCGTGCCGCTTCGACGGAGGCTGCGGAAACGGTTTTGTCGGGTTTCCATGCTCCGGCTTTCAACATGGCGTCTTCGGCGGATGCCTGCAGCCATTGTTGATCGGCGGCAACGAACGTAAACCGGCGCGATGTGAATTCTTCCTCGGACATGACCTTCTTGCCGAGCAACTGTTCACCCCGGTCCAGCAAATCTTTCAAGCGGGTGCGGTTGGCCTCGGCGACCTTGACCTTGGCTTCACTTGGCGGAACTTCTTCGGGTCGAGGCATCTGTTCAAGGCGTTCGAGTTGTGCTTCAGCCAGTTTGAGATTCGCCTGATGAGTTTGCAGTTGTGCCCTGAGGTGGCGGTCGTCGACCCGAAACAACGGTGTTCCCGCTTTGATCCGTTGACCGAGTTGTTCGTTGGTGACGCAAACCTCGAGGACGACGCCGGCCACTGCGGTACCGAGAGCAATATTTTCGGTTTGAGCTTCCACCAGTCCCGTCCCCGAAATTCCCGATGAAAACGAGTGGCGAGGCGGTTCGACAAGCGGTGCAACTTTCGGCAGCTTTTCGGCCGCGAAGATCAGGTGAAAAATCGAAAATCCGAAAAGCACCACGGACAATGTTGGCAGAAACAGGATTCGAGCGGTCTTGTACATGGGACACCATCGATCGTTAAGGTTTGCAATTGTCCCCTCGCCCCCGCAGAGGGTCAGGGTGGTTATGGTGAGGGAATTTTCTTCAATCGTTAGTGATTTGGAATTTCGACTCTTGTGACAATTCCATCATCCATGTGGACAATTCGGTCGCCGAAATTGAATACGCGGTTGTCGTGGGTCACGACGATCACCGCCCGGTCGGTTTGCAAGGCCACTCGACGCAAGAGTTCCATGACTGTCTGACCGGATTGAGCATCAAGGGCCGCGGTCGGTTCATCGCACACCAAAAGGCGAGGTTCGTGGACCAGCGCTCGGGCAATCGCCACTCGTTGCTGCTGACCGCCGGACAATTGGTTGGGCAACTGGTGCATGCGATTCGCCAATCCTACCGATGCAAGGATTTCTTTTGCTGCCTCGAGTGCCTGACGGCGCGGTTGTCCCGCGATGATCAGCGGCACGGCAGCGTTTTCGACGGCCGTCAGAGTCGGCAGCAGGTTGTATTGCTGAAATACGAATCCAATGTTCTTTTGGCGGAATCGTACCAGTTGAGTTCCGACGGTCTTGATGAGGTCTTCGCCCAGAACGGAAAGCGAACCGCTGGTCACGTTTAACAATCCTGCGATGATCGAGATCAATGTTGTTTTTCCGCACCCCGATTGTCCGACCAATAGCGTCATCTGGCCGGGAAGCACATCCAGATCAACTCCGCGCAACGCGAGCGTTCTGGTGTCTCCGGTACCAAATTCCTTTACGATCTGGCGGCAGACGACCGCATTTCCGCTGGTTCGCGCGGGCGGAATCGGCATTGATGAAATTGCGGTACTCATCGGAATCAACCCCGGAAGACGACTGCAGGCTCAAGGAACAGAACTTTTCGAAGACTGAAAATACTCGTCAGCAGGATGATCACCAGGACGGCGGCACCGACACCCGCGGCCGCGATGGTGGTCAGATGAATCCCCGCCATGGGGGCGATCCGGTTTGTGAACGTGAAGAAGAGGGCCGTCATCCCCATTCCCAGGCCATAACCCATCGCACTCACGACGCTCGCCTGCAACAGGATCATGCCGATGAGACGCACGTTCGTGACGCCCATCGCCTTCAACGCTCCGAACTGTTTCAGGTTCTCGAGAGTAAAGAGGTAAAACGTCTGACCGGCGACTGCGGCACCCACGATGAACCCGAGCGCGATCGTGATCCCGAAATTGATCGGGATGCCGGTCGAACCCAGAAAATAATTGATCGTTCGCCAGAAAAATCCATCCTGCGTCAACGCCATCAGGCCGCTTTGTTCTTCAATCGCGCGACAAACCTGGAGCGGGTCGCGTCCCGCCACAGGTTTCGCGAGGATATAGTTCATCAGATTGCGGCTGGCCGGAAGAAAGCGTTCCACTTCGCTGAATCGGGTGTACATCACCGGCAATGTGGTGAACGGAGCCGACGCCTTGCAGACGCCTGCGAGTACAACCCGTCGATCATTGATATGGAACTCGCGCCCAAGCTGAAATGGCTCGCCTGGCCACATGTATTCGTATCCCGCCTTGTCGATGAAAACCGCATTGGGAAGGCTGAGATCATTCAGATCGCCCACGACCATCTGTCGCGGCGAACCAATCAATGTGGCATCGTCGACTCCCAGAACGACGACGTTCCGAAAGTTGCCATCCGGCAGGCGCGCCGTCATGTTGCTCTTGTGAAAGCGGACAGCCCATTCCACGCCGGAAACGCCACGAACTCGTTGCAAATCATTCGATGGCAAGTATGGCGCTTCGTCGATGTAACGAACCTTGTTGTCCATGATCCATAACTCGGCGTCCCGAACGTCGACAATCTGACTGGCCGCGCGGGTGACGATCCCCATGAAAATGGAAACCTGCTGAGTCATCAGTAATGTCGCGAACGTAATGCTGAGAATGAGACTCAGATATTTGCTCCGGTCTCCAGTCAGCATTCTTAGAGCGAGCCAGTTCATGATTGATGGATCTCTGAGTCATTCGGAATGACGTTCAATTCAAACTTTACGATGCGTTTCGTCGAATTTCGACGATTCGTCGACTTGATTCGAAAAAAAATGCACGGTAATTACGGGAAGTCATCAATTCAAAGTCTGAGATCCGGACTTTTGCAGTAACTGGTATTCCTGGCTGAAAATCTCGGTAAAAATTCGTTGGTAAGTGACACCATAATCCCATTCGTTGCGAAGAGGACGCCATCTGGCTCCATCCAATAACGTGTGAATGCCTTGCAGCAAGACTTTCAGTGGATCCTGAATGTTGAATTCCACGAGCATGGGAAAATCGTGCAGGGCCGTCATGTGCGTTCCCAAGGCCATTGTGTACACGGAATAGACCAGTTCTCGAGGGTTTGTTCCCGGAGGAAGATCACCGCTGTCAATGCCGGACTGGACGATTCGCACGACGCACCCGAAACAGGCGGACCCCAAACGATCGAACACCTCTCGACGCTCGGCTGAGGCCCGATCCCGCAGATTTGCCAGCTTGATAATGAACTCTGAACGATAGTGGTGTGTCTCCAGCCGACCGAAGATTTCATCGGCGACTCCGATGGCAACCATGCGCTCGCGCGAACGTCCGACAAACTGCTCTGCTCGAAGAAACAGCTCGACCCGTCGCTCCATGCTCTCGATTGCGAGAGCCGTGACGAGATCCTCTTTCGTGGAAAAATGCTGGTAAATCGTGCCTTTGGAATACTCGGTGGCTTCCGCCAGTTGGTCCATACTGAGCCCCGCATACCCCTGCTCGATCAGCATCCTGCGAGCAACCTGCATCAAATGCTGTTCTCGCTCTTTCACCTCGCGCTGTTTTCGCATGCTTGTACCCATGCGTCAATTATCGACGATCCGTCGATTTTTGTCAAGCCGTTTTACGGGTTTCAACTCGAAAACCTGAACTCCAGGTCGAGATGGTGACGCTGACCCTGATCGTGTCGCACCTTACGGAAATGGTTCGGATTCATGATTACGGCCTGTCAACGCTTCTCTGATACAATCAGGTCTCCAAGCGACGTCGTTCAGTCACATTTCGCAAAGGATCAGCCTACGATGGATCTCTGGCAACGAAAGTATGCGGAAGGACCGCTGGTCAAAACGAAGATCGTCGCGACGGTCGGACCCGCGTCGGCCTCGTACGAAAAGCTGACCGAACTGGTCCTTGCCGGAGTGGACGTCTTTCGACTGAACTTTGCGCACGGCTCCTACGACTGGTTTCACGAGGTCGTCGGCTGGATTCGAGAGGTTTCCGCAGCGCAGAAACAACCTTTGGCGATCCTCGCGGACCTCGCTGGCCCCAAGATTCGTCTTGGCGAACTCCCTGCCGAAGGCTTTCGGTGCCGTCACGCGGCCCGGATTGAATTTGTGCGGAATGGCACGGAAGAACGTCCCGATCAGTTGACGTGTACCTATGAAAAGCTGATCGACGATTTGCGGCCGGGCGACCGGGTTCTACTGGCAGATGGATCGGTCTCGTTGCGCGTCATGGAGCAGGATTCCCGCCTGGGGCGGGTCGTCTGCGAAGTGGTGCAGCCCGGTCTCGTGAGAAGCCGTCAGGGTGTGAATCTGCCCGGCGCGACGCTCAGCACTCCCAGCGTGACCGAAAAGGATTTCGCGGACCTCCAGTGGGCGCTCGATCACGGACTGGATTACGTGGGGCTTAGTTTCGTCCGCAGCGCCGATGATATCCGGTTGTTGAAGAAGCTGATCGCCGCGCATCCGACGAAAAATCCACCCTGGATCGTGGCGAAGATTGAAAAGCCGGAAGCGATCGCGGAACTCGAACAAATCGTTATTGAAACCGATGCGGTGATGGTCGCTCGCGGCGATCTGGGCGTTGAAGCCGATGTCTTTCGGGTTCCCGCCTTGCAAAAGCAAATCATTCGGATGTGCAACGAGCATCGAACACCCGTCATTACGGCCACGCAGATGCTGGATTCGATGCAGAAGAATGAAATCCCCACGCGCGCCGAAGCCAGCGATGTATTCAACGCCGTTCTGGACGGAACCGACGCGGTCATGCTTTCGGGAGAAACGGCGGCCGGCGATTACCCCGTCGAAGCGGTGGCCATGATGAGCCGGATTGCCCGCGAAGCCGAACGGATGCTCGAACCGCGTCCGGCGCAAAGCGACTCGCGAAGCACCAACCGCACGCGGGCCAAGGCCATTACGGAAGCGGTCACTCATGGGGCCGGAACAGCCGTCTCGCATCTCAATGCGGATCTGATCGTCGCGGCCACACGTGGCGGCAAGACTGCGATGGCGATTTCCAAGCAACGTCCCCACGTCCCGATTCTGGGACTCACCGATCGACCGGAAGTGGCCCGGCGGATGTGCCTGTTCTGGGGCGTAACGCCCGTCGAGACGACGGCCGTTTCGATGTTGCCGCGCGATTTGATTGCTTACGTCGAAAAGATCGGACGCGAGCGGAGCATGCTCGATTCGGGCAGCAAAGTCGTGCTCGTCGGCAGCTCGGACTGGACGCTCGAATCGCATGACATGATGCTGGTACACGTCGTGCAATAACCGTTTGACTTCTCGACGATTTTCGAGTCAGATCTCTTCGATCGCATTGGTGAACGGCACTTCCGTCCGATCGGACACCGCGTGAAGACTGACGGCGAATTCCCTGAGGATGCACTGCTGAGGACGTCGTCGTACATCTACGATTTCGCCGCCCGAATGCTCCGCCGCCGCGGCAGGGTCGACCGCCTGGTCCAGAAGACCAACCCGCTGTTGCAATCCTCGT
>Ga0206811_1066_pt1 | contig 26568 bp, 28 predicted proteins | sample Alteio_BWOrgCont_53_FD_152886 | JGI IMG/M metagenome (GOLD analysis project Ga0206811, IMG submission 152886) | Enriched cells from forest soil in Barre Woods Harvard Forest LTER site, Petersham, Massachusetts, United States -... | ecosystem: Environmental > Terrestrial > Soil > Temperate forest >... | reverse complement strand
TCAGGCACACCGAGCGACTCGACAATTTTTTTCGCATTACCTGAGGTGCAACAAATATCTGATTCAGCTTTTACGGCTGCAGATGTATTGACATAAGTTACAACTGGGATACCGGGATAGCGCTGGCGCAACAATTTGACGTCTGCCGCTGTAATCGAAGCCGCCAGCGAGCATCCTGCTTCCTGATCTGGTATTAAAACTTTACGTGACGGATTTAACAGTTTAGCTGTCTCGGCCATGAAATGAACGCCCGCCAAAACAATCACATCGGCTTTGACCGTTACCGCCTGACGCGCCAAGGCCAACGAATCGCCAACAATGTCAGCAACGCCGTGAAATATCTCCGGTGTTTGGTAGTTATGCGCAAGAATGATTGCATTGCGTTCGCGCTTAAGGCGCCAGATTGCGGCAATGTCATCGGCAAAGAAAGCCCACTCCGCCTTTGGTATGACGTTTTTTACACGTTCATAAAGCGGCGCCGTGGTCCTTAAACTTTCGCTTATCGTACCGCCGTCCATATTATGCTCCTTTTGAGCATTAATGCCGGTAAAAAAACCAAGGACACTTTTAAGTGGCCTTGTCTCTCTCGCTCTTTATAGTCTCTATGAGTATAAAAAGCAAAAGTGAAAGAACATCTAATTGGATTAACGTTATATATCAATATCTTATGATGTACGCGACAATTTGGTTCCGGCCACCGCTCGCTCCATGAGAACTTTGCGACGAAAGGCAAACAATTTGGCCGGCCGGCCGGCGGTCACCGCCGCATAAGCGCCGGTTTCCTCAACCAATCCTTGCGCGTTTACCAAACGGCGGAAGTTTTGTTTATGTAAGCGCAGCCCAGCCAGGGCTTCAACGGTATTCTGTAATTGAAGCAACGTAAATGTGTCAGACATCAACTCGAATACAACTGGGCGATATTTTATCTTGGCGCGTAGCCTGGCAATTGCCGTTGCCAAAATGCGGCGATGGTCGTGTGCCATGGGCAATCCTAGAGCTGCGGTTTCTTTCTTTGGTTGGGCTTCAGCTACCAGGCCTGCCTCCCAAAGTAATTCGTAGCGCTGCAGGACAAGTTCTTCATTCCACAGCCGTTTATCTTTTGGAAAAGCAATTTCAACGCGCTGTGAACGTGTGCGACGAACAAGGGGATCAGCGGAAGCGTTTTTCCATTCGGACAATCCTGGGAAGATGATTTTACTCGTTATGCGCGGTACGTCGTCGCGATAATCTTCCCAAGGCAAATGGTGATACCATGGCGACCACACGGCATCGGCGGATAATACTGCCGCACGCAGCAGGGCTAAATAGCCGATCGAAACCATACGTGAATGACCCGTGGTGCGATCTTTATCGGCAAAAGTATAAAGTTGTTCGACATAGCCCAAACGTTGGCCACCTTTGGCTTCAGCCCAATCCCTTAAACCCTGCTCGAGTGTGCGGTGGCCTGTTTCAAATGGGCCTGAGGGTAAGGCCATGGCTGGATCGATCAGGATGCAGGGCTCATTATCCCTGACGGCAACGATGACCGCGTTTAATTCAATCTCAACCGGCGTCGGCCCTAATTTTCCTGGCACATTTTTCCCCTGGCCTCATTGCACCATAAGCAATGAGCTTACCTATATTTTATTTCTGCATTGGAGTCGACAACGCTTCGAGCGGCCAGCGTGGGCGCGAAGCTACATCCAAACCATCGGTTAACCCCAACCGCAGTCGCTCAACGCCTGCCCACGCCACCATCACGCCATTATCGGTGCAAAGCTCGACGGGTGGTGCTGTAAAGGGCAAATTATATTTTATGGCCAGTGCTGTGAGATGCGAACGGATACTCTTATTGGCTGCGACGCCACCTGCCACAACCAATGTTGTGACATTCTGATTATCCATTTGCAAAAACTGCAATGCATTTTGTGTACGATCTACTAATATATCAGCGATTGCCGCCTGCAGGCTGGCGGCGGCGTTGGCAACAAAGTCAGGCGAGAGCGATTGAGCCATGACCAGTTGCCGAACGGCGGTTTTAAGACCAGAAAATGAGAAGTCGCAACCTGGCCGTCCCAGCATAGGGCGCGGCAAATCAAAGGCATCCGCTCTACCCTTTTGAGCCGCATGTTCCAACTTAGGTCCTCCCGGATAACCCAAACCAAGTAGTTTGGCGCTTTTATCAAAGCATTCTCCCACGGCGTCGTCGATTGTGGTGCCAAGGCGGCGATAGGCGCCCACGCCAAGGACCAGCAATAACTGGCTATGACCACCCGAGACCAACAGCAGCAAATACGGGAATGCAATATCTTCCAAAAGACGTACCGTCAGGGCATGGGCTTCGAGATGATTAATGGCCATGAAAGGGATTTGTCGCACAGCGGCAATCGCTTTGCCGTACATGGCGCCTACCATGACGCCGCCGATGAGCCCAGGCCCCGTGGTTACAGCAATGCCATCAATATCATCAAGCGTGATTTTAGCTTCTGCCAAAGCACGACGAACTAAGTCATCAAGGTGATCTAGATGCGCACGTGCCGCAATTTCTGGCACGACACCGCCATAAGGCTCATGTTCTTTAAGTTGCATGGCAATACAATTTGCCAAAATCTGCCGCTCGGCGGAAACGATTCCCACCGCCGTCTCATCACAACTCGTTTCAAGGCCAAGAATAAGCATGCTTCAAATAGGCAATAAAATCGTCTAATGTCAGGCTAACATAATTTAATAATCCACCAACACCTAAGGCTACCGCATGAGTACTGCCTTTCTCATTTTGATGACCATCGCTATGTTTGCCGTGCTTGGCGTATTGATCACCGGCATTTTTAGCATGGCCAAGGGTGGTGCCTTTAACCAGAAATACGGCAACCGGCTAATGCGTGCGCGCGTTATATTGCAGGGCGTGGCACTGGCTCTATTTGTCCTGGCTTTTTTGCTCTATAAGAAATGAACTTCGCAATCCCCAAGAGTGAACCCGAGGGGGATTAATTGTTTTTTCATCGTCGGCCGGGCATAAAGAAATGCATAACACCCCTCTCACGCATCAAGTTTTGATCCCATGAAAATTCTCGTAACCGTAAAGCGTGTCGTAGATTTTAACGTCAAGATCCGCGTCAAGGCGGATAACAGCGGCATTGAACTCGCAAATATAAAAATGTCGATGAATCCTTTCGATGAAATCGCCGTCGAAGAAGCGGTGCGGTTAAAAGAAAAAAATATCGCCAAGGAAATTGTCGTTGTTACCCTTGGCGTCGCACAGTGCCAAGAAACTTTGCGCACGGCCTTGGCCATGGGTGCTGATCGCGCCATTCACGTACAAACCGATCTAGAACTACAACCCCTTGCCGTCGCCAAGGCCTTAAAGGCGATTATCGATAAAGAGAAGCCCGACCTCGTTATTATGGGCAAACAGGCCATTGACGACGATTGTAATCAAACGGGACAAATGCTTGCGGCACTTCTTGGTTGGCCACAAGGAACCTTCGCTTCCAAGGTCGAGCCAGAAACTGACAAGCTACAAATAACACGTGAAGTTGACGGTGGTCTAGAAACGATCGAACTTAAGTTGCCTGCAGTCGTAACGACCGATTTGCGGCTTAACGAGCCACGCTATGCTTCACTACCCAATATCATGAAGGCCAAGAAGAAGCCTATTGAAACTCTTACGCCAGAACAATTAGGCGTCAATCTCACACCAAGACTTAAAACGATTAAGGTCACCGAACCCCCCAAGCGCAAAGGCGGTATTAAGGTGTCCGATGTTGCGATGCTAGTCGACAAATTGCGCAATGAAGCCAAAGTAATTTAGCCGGAGCCAATAAATGCCCACACTTATTGTCGCCGAACATGATCATAAAAACCTCAAGCCTTCAACGCTGCATGTCGTAGCCGCAGCAAAAGCCGTGGGTCAACCAACAACGATCTTGGTCGCAGGGTTCAATTGTTCCGAGGCGGTAAAGGCCGCGACCTCTATTGTTGGTATTGAAAAAGTGCTCCACGCCGATGATGCCGCCTATGAACATTTTTTAGCCGAAAACATGGCTGCCCTGGTGGTAAAACTTGCCAAAGAATTCAGCCATGTGATGACCCCGGCTACCAGAATTGGCAAAAATTTCATGCCCCGCGTTGCGGCGTTGCTCGATGTGGCACAAATATCTGATGTCATCGCGATAGAAAGCGCCGATACATTCCAGCGCCCAATTTATGCAGGTAATGCCATTGCCACCGTTCAATCGAAAGACGCCATAAAGGTTATAACTGTACGCGCAACGGTATTTGACAAAGCACCTGCTACGGGCGGCAACGCGACGGTCACAAAAATTGATGGCACGGGTGACAGCGGCTTAACCAAATTCATAGGACAGGAACTATCTAAATCCGAACGGCCGGAACTTACTGCCGCCCGCATCATAGTATCGGGGGGCCGTGCTTTAGGTTCTGGCGAAAATTTTAAGCTACTTGAGGCGTTGGCGGACAAACTAAATGCTGCCATTGGCGCCTCACGCGCTGCTGTCGATGCTGGATATGTGCCCAACGACTATCAGGTGGGTCAAACCGGCAAGATCGTTGCCCCTGATCTTTACATCGCCATAGGTATTTCAGGTGCGATCCAGCATCTGGCGGGGATGAAAGACAGCAAGGTCATCGTTGCGATTAATAAGGATCCTGACGCACCCATCTTTCAGATTGCTGATTATGGCCTCGTCGGCGATCTATTCCAAATTGTGCCCGCTTTAACGGCCGCCCTATAATGACTAAAACCGGTCGCTGGGAAGAGCTGCTCCGCGCCACTGTGCTTCGAGCACATTATAATTAAGATTAAGCGGGAAGAATCCAGGAACCAGATAGAGCGTGTTGTCCCGCGAATTCAAAAATACTATAAAATTCGTTTTAAAAAGTTGAAGGCTTTGCGTTGGTGGTATCTTAGGTTCAAACGTAAGCTTCTGGGCTGTCCACAAAAGCCAAACATCGCGTATCTCGCCATGCTTGATATCCGTAACCACGTGGTGGCTTGCGAGTAGAAAAAAAAGGGCTCCTACGATAAGGGCGGCAGGGCGCCAAAACCAACCCTGAAAAACTGGCGATGCGACTGTATACATTATGACAAAGCTTAAGACGACCCAGCCCACAACTTGTCCAAAAATTGCGGGCGACAATATGAAGACGGGTCCGTCGCGACCCTGGGCCAAGAAAAAGGACTGGTTCGAAAGATAAATAACCCCGCCAGAGCCGAGAATAATCAGGCAAGCAGTAAGCAGTTTGAGTATACGGGATAACAAGTCGGATCTCCGTCGGCTAGGTAGAGGCGGTGTTCGACAAGGCAAGGCAGTATTTCAATATTGGTTAAACGTGACAAGCCTTTTCCTTTGACGAACGCCACGGCTGCCCGCCAGAATGAGCCTATGGCGGCTTTAGCTATCACTATTCTTGGTCTTGACCCGGGCCTTCGGCACACAGGCTGGGGCCTTATACGACAAGACGGTAATCACTTGTCCTATATTGCCGCTGGCTGTGTTAGTCCTCAAAGCGACCTCAGTATGGCTGAGCGGTTACGGGAGTTGGCTGAAAATATTGCTGATGTCGTCAGACAATACGTGCCTGACGAAGCAGCGATTGAGGAAACCTTCGTCAATCAAAACGCCCTTTCAGCCCTAAAACTTGGACAGGCACGAGGTGCCGCCATATTAACCCTGGCCCAGGCAGGGCTTACTGTGTCTGAATATGCCGCTAACCGAATCAAGCAATCTGTTACTGGCCATGGTCACGCCGATAAAGCTCAAATCCAAGCCATGATTGGCATGTTACTGCCGGGATCGGGTAAATTGGTGACCGACGCAGCCGATGCGCTTGCCGTCGCCATAACACACGCGCATCATAGAACCCACGCGGCTCTTGCCGTACGAATGGCTAAGGCAAAATAATGATTGGTAAATTGATAGGTACGCTCGATTCAATTTCTGGCCATCACGTCATCCTTGATGTCAACGGCGTCGGATACATTGTCGCTTGCTCGACACGAACACTGCGCCAGATGGGGCCTTTGAAGTCATCGGTTGCTCTTCTTATAGAAACGCATGTACGTGAAGATGCCATCAATCTTTACGGGTTTGTCGATACCGAGGAACAAGATTGGTTTCGCCTCCTTACAACGGTACAGGGCGTCGGCTCAAAGGTCGGCCTTGCTATTCTGAGCTCCCTTTCCCCCGAGCAGCTTGGACAAACCATAGCTGCACAGGATAAATCAACTCTGACCCAAGCCGACGGCGTCGGCCCTAAGCTAGCCCTTCGCATCGTGACCGAGCTGAAAGACAAAGTACCTGCATTCATGGCTCGCCCCATACCACTACATGGTACAAAAGAGGCTGCCCTTGCCGACATGAATAATGTGGTTAAAGATGCTTTGTCAGCACTTCTCAATCTTGGTTATCGCCGTGTTGAAGCCTTCGCAGCCGTCAATGCAGCAAATCATCGCTTGGGAGCTAAGGCTAAATTGGATGAGCTTATTCGACTTAGTCTCTCCGAGTTGAGCCGCAAAGAGCGCGCCGCATGAAACAAGCTGCACATAAATCGCCGCCATCTGACCGTCTCGTCGAACGCACAGCCTTACCTCAGGAAACCAGCGATGTTGCCTTGCGTCCGCAGCAGTTGTCGGATTTTATCGGCCAGACAACTGTGCGGGCGAATTTAGATGTATTCATTCAAGCGACGCGTCAGCGTCAACAGGCCTTAGACCATGTGTTATTATTCGGCCCACCTGGACTTGGCAAAACCACTCTCGCACAAATTATTGCGCGTGAGCTAAATGTCGGATTTCGTGCAACATCAGGCCCCGTCATCGCACGCGCAGGCGATCTCGCTGCCTTACTGACGAACTTACAGCCACATGATGTTTTGTTTATCGATGAAATTCATCGACTGGCGCCAGCAGTTGAAGAAATTCTCTATCCGGCAATGGAAGATTTTCAGCTTGATCTGATTATTGGTGAAGGTCCGGCCGCACGCTCTGTGCGCCTCGATCTACCTCCCTTTACGCTCATTGGTGCAACGACACGTAGCGGACTTATTACGCGGCCATTACGCGAAAGATTTGGCATTCCTTTGCGCTTACAATTTTACTCGCCAGAAGAATTGCAAAAAATTCTTACGCGTGCCGCAGCCAAACTCGATATGGCTCTTACATCCGATGGCGCGGCTGAAATCGCTAGGCGTGCACGTGGAACGCCGCGCATAGCTGGCCGCTTGCTCCGCCGGGTTCGAGATTTTGCGTCCGTGGCGGGTCACAATCAAATCAACGCCCAAGCCGCCGATGATGCCCTCATGAAGCTTGAAGTGGATCGGCTTGGCTTCGATGCCATGGATCGCCGTTATCTTGCCATGATTGCTGATAATTATGGTGGCGGGCCGGTAGGCGTCGAAACTCTTGCCGTGGCCCTTGCTGAACAACGCGACGTACTCGAGGAAGTCATTGAACCCTATCTTATCCAACAAGGGCTGCTGCAACGCACCGCGCGCGGACGCATACTGGCTGATGCCGGCTACCGCCATCTTGGCCTCACAACTCCCGCCGGCAGACAGATGGATTGGCTTACACCGGCAACAACAATGGACTTTGACGAAAATGAAACAGAAGCGAGCCAAGCTAAGGCAAAAATCCCTTAAATCTCAGTTGGTTACACAGGTGCGGGTGTATTACGAAGATACCGACGCCGGTGGCATCGTTTATCATGCCAGCTATCTAAAATTCGCCGAGCGCGCGCGTACTGAATGTGTTCGTGGAATAGGCCTTAACCATCAGAAGCTCCTGGCCGATTACAACCTGCTTTTCGCTGTGAAGCACCTTAGTATTGACTACCTGGCCCCCGCTCATCTTGATGATTTACTTGAAATTCACACAGAAATTTGCGGTCATGGCGCTGCAACACTGGACATGCGGCAGATCATCCGTCATGAAGAGAAAGTATTAGCGGCATTAAGCGTTAAACTTGTCGCGATTACACCAGACGGTAAGGTTTTACGGCTGCCCGTGAAATTGCGCCAAATTATGCAGCCCTGGCTGCCAAAGGCTACGGTTTCGCACAGCGCCGTAACCTAAGGAAAACAAAATTTTATGGAGTAGTTTTACATGGATCCGCAAACAATCGACCAAGTTCAGCTGGCTGGTTCAATGGCAGCTAACAATCTATCTGTGATGGGATTATTCGATCATGCTGATTGGATCGGCAAGATCGTTATCACTGGCCTTTTTCTAATCTCAATCCTTACTTGGGCTATCATATTCGACAAGGCCATGAAACTTCATCGTTTAAAAACTCGGGCTAGTTTTTTTGAAGAACGTTTTTGGTCAAGCGGATCTTTAGATGTGCTTTACGATAAAATTAAACGCCCGACCGATCCTATGCAGGCTGTATTCGTTGCCGGCATGAAGGAGTGGCGCGGCGCCAGCGACAAGGGCATCCTTGCCAACCCCACAACTCGCTCAGGCATCCAAGCCCGCGTCGACCGCATCCTCCAAGTGACAATTGGACGAGAGATGGCCCAAGTTGAAACTTGGATGACATTTCTTGCTTCGGTTGGTTCGGTAGCACCATTTATCGGTTTGTTCGGCACTGTTTGGGGCATCATGCATAGCTTTATTGGTATTGCTCAAGCCCAGAATACGAGCCTTGCCGTTGTAGCTCCGGGCATTGCAGAGGCCTTGTTGGCTACGGCTATTGGACTTGTCGCTGCTATTCCGGCGACTGCCGCCTATAATAAGTTTGCGACAGAAATTGGTCGCTACGGCGCTCGCTTGGATAACTTCGCCAATGATTTTGTTGCAACATTGTCGCGCAATCTCGAAACGCGCTCAGGTGAACGCGAAGAAACAACGGGAGTAGCCGGATGGGCGCGCAGATAAACCTACCGAGCGCCGGCCGCAATCGTCGCAAATCTTATCGGCCAGTTTCTGACATTAACGTTACGCCTTTTGTCGACGTAATGCTGGTGCTGTTGGTGGTGTTCATGGTGACGGCCCCTTTACTGACAGTTGCCGTGCCCGTTGATCTGCCAAAGACAGAGGCGCGTTCTATCAACCAGGATAAAGAGCCTTTGGTCGTTAGTATTGATGCCGCCGGCAAAGTCTATTTACAGGAAAACGCCACTAATCTTGAAGATCTCGTGCCAAAATTAAAAGCCATTACAGGTTCCAATCCTGATGCCCGTATTTTCGTTCGCGGCGATAAGGCAATAACTTATGGACGTATCATGGAAGTTATGGGCACCGTGAGCGCAGCAGGTTTCAACAAGGTTGCCTTGGTGGCAGAATTACCGCACCCCGATACTTCTGCGACGAAGCTCCATCTACACAGGCCATGACGACGAATAATAATGATCATATGCGCCAAAGCTTGGTTGTTTCGACGACCTTGCACATAGCTCTATTGTTATTTCTTTATTTTGGTTTGCCCTCCTTTTATAAGCCACTGCCAATTATTTCACCGCAAGTTCCTTTTCAAATTGTCGAGATAGCTGACCTAACCAGCACGCGCCTTCAAGAGCCAGAACAACAGACAAAACCGCCAGCGCCTGAACCAAAGCCAGCTGAGAAAGCGCAAGCCCAACCACAACCACAGCCGCAACCACAACCGCCCGCACCCCAAGTAAAACAACCCGAACCTCTGCCCAAACCCCAGGACAACGCCGAAGCCCTCAAAGTCAAGCCGTTGGAGAAACCAAAACCACCAATAGCAGCCCAACCGCACCAAGACATGTTGGCCAGCGTCTTGAAAAATGTTGCCAAACTGAAGCCATCCGAGGCTCAAACACCTGACAAAAAGGCGGAGCCGCAGCAGCAGGCTGAAGTGGCAAAAAGCAACGCAGTGAATGTCTCCGAGAATTTATCGATCAGCGAACAAGACGCTCTGCGCCGCCAAATCGAGCAATGCTGGAACCCCCCTGTGGGTGCACGAGACGCACAAAATCTGATCGTGGAGATACATATCGACGTAAATCCCGACCGTACCGTTCAACATGCCGAAGTTGTTGACCAAAGCCGTATGAACGACCCATATTTTAGGGCCGCCGCCGAATCGGCTTTACGTGCCGTTTATAACCCACACTGCAGTCCACTCTTGCTGCCTGCCGATAAATACGAACAATGGAAAGTCATCGAGTTCAACTTTGATCCGAGGGATATGTTATGAGCAGAAAACTAACAGTAGAAATCGAACGTCACGAAAGATCGGTTTTCTGGCTGATTTTTTCTTTCGCCATTTATTTTTTGGCTGCAACTCTATGGTGCCCAACTTCAGCTTATGCGGATGTGCGCATTGATATTACGCGTGGCGTCGTCGAGCCCATTCCCATTGCTATTCCGGCTTTCTATGGAGCCGGCGGCAATGAGGCGCAATTCGGTCGCGATATAGCCGAAGTCGTTAGTAATGACCTTGTTCGGTCTGGCTTATTCTCAGCGGTGGATCCACAATCTTTTGTTCAAGACGCAGACTCACTTCTTGTCGCACCACATTTTGCAGATTGGCGAGTATTAAACACACAAGCTCTGGTCGTAGGTAAAGTCGAGGCCCAGCAAGACGGGCGTCTTAAAGTTGAGTTCAGACTTTGGGATGTTTTTGCCGAACAGCAAATGACCGGTCTCGCCTATTTCACTGTGCCAAGCAATTGGCGTCGCGTAGCGCATATTGTTGCGGATGCCATTTATAAGCGTATTACTGGCGAAGACGGCTACTTCGATACGCGCATTGTTTATGTTGCGGAAACGGGCCCCGGCAATAATCGCATCAAACGTCTGGCCATCATGGACCAAGACGGGGACAACAACCGCATTCTTAGCGATGGCAGTGCTCTCGTGCTTACACCACGTTTTTCGCCGACACTGCAAGAGATCACCTATATGGCCTATTACAACAACCGTCCACGGGTGTATTTGTTCAACATCGATACCGGGCAACAAGAAGTTCTGGGCGATTTTTCGAATATGACTTTCGCACCGCGCTTTTCACCTGACGGTAATCGCGTGATATTTAGCCTGTCAGAAAGTGGCAATTCCAACATATACACGATGGATTTGCGCACACGGCATGTTCAACAAATAACCAATCATCCATCCATCAACACAGCCCCTTGTTTTTCGCCGGATGCTCAACACATAACGTTTGAATCCGACCGTGGTGGCTCGCAACAAATTTATACGATGCGTGCAAACGGAAGCGATGTGCAGCGTATCAGCTTTGGTGAAGGCCATTATGGCACGCCGGTATGGTCACCGCGTGGCGACCTCATTGCTTTTACCAAACTGCATGATGGGCACTTTTATATTGGCGTCATGCGTCCCGATGGTTCTGATGAACGTGAGCTAACAGAAGCTTTCCATGCCGAGGGTCCTACCTGGGCACCCAACGGTCGCGTCCTCATGTTTTTTAAGGATTTGCCCGAAGGCCCCGGCGGTCGAGGAAACCGAGCACGCCTCTATAGTATCGATCTTACAGGCTATAACGAGCGCGAAGTTTCTACACCCACGGATGCATCCGATCCAGCTTGGTCGCCACTCTTGCCATAAAGAGGGCGTTCATCGGCCGGTTCAAGTTGGCGAGGCGTAAGAACATCTGAATTACGGCCATTTTGCTTCTGGAGGCAATGACATCAGAATTGCTTCGACATTGCCGCCTGTCTTAAGCCCAAAAACCGTACCCCGATCATAGAGAAGGTTAAATTCAGCATAGCGTCCACGTCGTATCAGTTGATGTTCGCGTTGTTGGGCCGTCCAATCTTGGTTCATGCGGCTGCGAACGATTTTGGGATATACCTCAAGAAATACGCGTCCAATATCTTGTGTGAAGGCGAAATCGTTTGTCCATACGCCCGTATCGAGATAGTCAAAAAAGATACCGCCCGTGCCGCGAGCTTCATTGCGGTGCTTGAGATAAAAATATTCGTCACACCATTTCTTAAATTTCTCGTAATAATCAGGGGCATGTTTGTCGCACGCTTGCCTAAGGGCAGAGTGAAACTCGGCCGTAGCGGCAGCCGTGTCGGACGTGTCAAAAAACATTGGCGTTAAATCAGTCCCACCACCAAACCAGCCGTGCGAAGTTACGATATGCCGTGTATTCATATGCACCGCTGGCACCAAGGGCGAGCGCATATGAGCAACCAGACTAATGCCGGAAGCCCAGAATTTTCCGTCAACCTCTGATCCGGGTATTTGTTTACGAAATTCTTCGGAAAATACGCCAAAAACAGTTGAGATGTTGACGCCAACTTTTTCAAATACCCGTCCCCGCATTATCGACATTTCGCCACCACCAGTATCTTGGTTGTTTTCCAACGGGCGTTGCCATTTTTTCTTTTCAAAACGTCCCGGTGGAAGGTGAGCATATTCTGTGGTCTCTAGATCATCTTCTAGTTTCTCGAACGCCGTACAGATTTGATCGCGCAAGTCGCTGAACCATTTTATGGTCTGAGTTTTTTGCTCTTGTGTTGGAATTGTTTTTGTCACGCTGAAAATCCTTTTGTCTGTCTTAAGGCTTCACCTAAAACGATTGCTGCCGCGATCCCTACATTGAGTGAACGCATCCCAGGCAACATCGGAACAGTTAAACGCGCGTCGGCAGTTCGATGAACTTCATCGGGAACACCGGCACTTTCGCGTCCAACCAGGAGAATATCATCACGGTGAAATTTATACTGGTAATAAGGCATGCTAGCTTTTGTAGTTAATAAAATGAGGCGACGAGGTTTTACCTGTTTGGTAAAATCAGCCCACTTACTGTGGCGCTGATAGGCTAAATGCCCAATATAGTCCATTACTGAGCGCTTTAATTTGCGATCATCGAGCACAAAACCGCACGGCTCGATGATGTCCAGCCCCACACCAAGGCATGCACAGAGCCGCATCATGCTACCAGTGTTTGAGGGCATATCGGGCTCAAAGAGAGCAAGACGCAGGAAACCATTCATTTTACGTGCTTTCCAGAGCAATAAATCGCCAGGATTTTTAACCACCTGTTAACCGACTTGGCTTCAAATAATAGTTAGGCAGATATTTTAATAAAGCAGCAAATGTTGCTGGATATAATTTGGTTATAAACCCGCGTTATTGCCATTATACTGGATATCTGTGAACTTATTGTACCTTGCAGGGTAGCGAGCGCATGGCCACATTTCTTAGTCAAGCTGACGTAGCACGTTTGATGGATCAACCATCGCCGCACGTGCGCGCTGTCATCGCTAATAAGCTGGCGCAGGAAATCGATCAACCTAAATTGACTGAGGGTGAAATTCAGATAGCGCATGACATTATTCGCGCTATGTCTAAAGACGTCGAAGTTGTTGTGCGACGTTCATTGGCTCAAAGTTTGCGTCACTCAAAACGTCTGCCTCACGATGTTGCCGTGCGCCTAGCCCAGGATGTTGAAGTTGTGGCTCTGCCAATTCTGACAGACTCGTTAGTTTTAACTGATGAAGATCTAATAGAGGTTTTACAACAGAGCACCAATTCCGCAATGAAACAGAAGGCTATTGCCTGCCGTCCGGACGTTTCTGAAAAACTCTCTGATGCCGTCATAACCTTATCAGGTGAAATTGCCGTAACCGCCTTAATGAATAATAAAACGGCTAAGATAAACGATAAGAGCTATATCAAAGCAGTCGAACGATTTGCAGCCAGTGATCTCGTCAAAGAGAGCATCGTGAAACGTGATCGTCTGCCCATTACAGTAACCGAACGGTTGGTGACAATAGTCTCCGACAAGCTAAGAGAGCATCTCGCTACCCATCACGAATTACCCAAGCAACTTGCCACCGAAATTATGGCTCAGAGCCGCGAGCGGGTCGTCATCCAACTCAGCCATGACACGTCTCCGGAAGATACCGAAAAACTCGTCGATCAAATGAAGGTGAGCAAACGCTTAACGCCCAATCTAATCATTCGCGCGCTATGCCAAGGCAATCTGGTTTTTTTCGAATATGCTGTCGCCGCCCGGGCCAATATCTCGATTGTAAATGCCCGTACACTGATACATGACGGTGGTACGAATGGATTAAAATCACTTTGCGATAAGGCAGAGATTCCACCGCAGTTTTTTCAGATCATTCGAATAGCCCTTGATATCATGCACCAACTTAAACTGAAGGGCGAAGATCAAGACGTGAAACGTTATCGCGCTACCTTGATTGAACGTGTTATGGCTCAGGCCGAAGCCCTTGGCCACACGGATCTGAGCTATCTGTCCGATCTAATCAAGTAAACACCCCCATAATCCGGAACCGTTTCCCCAACCTTCAAACGATACAAAATAAGGCCGAAACGCTCAAATGAGCCTCTCGCTGCATGCGGGCTTGGCCTTAGCAAAAGCTTGGGGTAGATTGCCGGCCAGTCACAAGACTCAGTTACTGATCAGACATATTCCAAGGAGTTGTCCATGGCGCATCCGCCATCTTCTACCAGCGACCAAACTTGCGGTCATTGCCAACAGGGTGATGAAGAAAATGATTCGTCGCGTCGCGATTTTCTCACCCTGGCCGCTGGGGCAATGGCGGGCGTAGGTACTATTGTTACGGCTTATCCACTCATTCAATCAATGAATCCCGCCGCGGATGTACTTGCAATGGCAACAACGGAAGTCGATCTATCTGCCGTCAAAGAAGGACAATCGCTTACTGTCGTCTGGCGTGGCAAGCCCGTCTTCATTCGCAATCGCACACAAGCGGAGATTGACGAAGCGCGCGCTGTTCCAATGAACGATCTCAAAGATCCTCAGACCGATCAAGCACGTGTCGCCAATTCCAAATTTGGCGGCAAAGATCTGCCGGAGTGGCTGGTCATGGTGGGCGTTTGCACACATCTTGGTTGTGTGCCGCTGGGACAAAAGCCAACTGATCCGCACGGCGAATTTGATGGCTGGTTTTGCCCATGTCATGGATCACAATACGACAGTTCCGGCCGCATCCGCAAAGGTCCCGCGCCAAAGAATCTCGAAATTCCACCCTATCAATTCACCGATGCCACTCATATCAAGATTGGCTAATTCTTTTTATTACTCTCAGATAGCAGGTTACTAAAATGGCTCAGGGCGAACGTGTCAATTTCAAGAATCCGGTAATTTGTTGGATCGATGAACGGCTTCCACTTTTCAGCATGATGCATAAAGAATATGCGGCCTTTCCGACGCCGAAGAACTTCAACTATCTCTGGAATTTTGGCGCCCTGTCTTTATTTATGCTGGTCACGATGATCGTCACCGGTGTTTTCTTAGCGATGTACTATACGCCATCAACCGACCATGCCTTCAACTCGGTTGAGCGCATTATGCGCGATGTTAACTGGGGCTGGCTAATCCGCTACATCCACATGAATGGCGCCTCGATGTTTTTCATCGTTGTTTATGTGCATATATTTCGCGGCATGTATTATGGTTCCTATAAATATCCGCGCGAGTTGCTGTGGATACTGGGAGTAATAATACTTCTTCTTATGATGGCGACCGCTTTCATGGGCTATGTGCTGCCATGGGGCCAAATGAGTTTTTGGGGCGCTACAGTTATCACCAATCTATTTTCCGCCATACCTTTGGTCGGCAATAAGATTGTGACTTGGTTATGGGGCGGGTTTTCGGTTGATAATCCAACGCTCAATCGTTTTTACGCGCTGCATTACTTGCTGCCTTTTGTAATTTTTGGCGTCAGTTTTTTGCATGTGGCCGCCCTCCATATCTCAGGCTCCAATAACCCGTTGGGCATCGATGTAAAAAGCCCAAAAGACACAGTGCCTTTTCACCCTTACTATACGGCAAAGGATTGCTTTGGCCTGACTATATTTTTGATCTTCTTCGCCGTGATTATATTCTTCTTGCCCAATTATTTGGGTGATCCTGATAACTATATTCCCGCTAATCCAATGGTCACGCCAACACATATCGTGCCGGAATGGTATTTTTTACCCTTCTATGCAATTTTACGTTCCTTCACGATCGACATCCACATCCCCTTTACCCACGTTGTTCTTATTTCCTCGAAATTGGGTGGTGTAATTCTGATGTTTGGTGCCGTGCTTTTGATGTTTTTCTTACCATGGCTCGACCGTTCACCCGTACGATCGGCCGTTTTCCGCCCGCTCTATCGCAAGTTTTTTTGGATATTCGTTGCGACCTCAATCACACTGGGTTGGGTCGGCTCTAGGCCCCCAGAAGGGCTCCCCGTCATCATTGGCCAAATCGCAACGGCATATTATTTTGTTCACTTCCTCATTATCTTGCCGATGTTGCCAAAATACGAAAAGACGCTACCCCTACCGAACAGTATTTCCGAAGCCGTATTGAAAGGCAGATAAGATGAAAATTTCTCGTCCCCTGTTCTGTCTGCTTTTCTTGATCATAGGTTTTTCTACGCTTCCGGCCCATGCTGATGAAAACGCCCTGGCGCCAAAAACACCGGTTGCTGGCTGGCCAGAAGACGGAGCATTGGGAACCTATGATCGTGCTTCTTTGCAACGTGGTTTTCAGGTTTATAAGCAAGTCTGTTCAGCTTGCCATAGTTTGAAATTACTGGCCTATAGGGACCTGACAGAACTCGGTTTTAGTGACGCCGAAGTCAAAGCCATTGCCGCACAAGTGCAAGTTACCGATGGCCCCAACGATCAAGGTGAAATGTTTCAACGCCCCGGTCGTCCCTCAGATAATTTTATAATGCCTTTTCCGAATGACCAAGCCGCGCGCGCAGCTAACGGCGGAGCGTTGCCTCCTGACTTATCGCTCATCATAAAGGCACGCAAAGGTCATGAAGATTATGTCTATTCAATTTTGACTGGTTTTGGCCAAACACCGCCGGCCGATGAAAAGATCGCCTCGGGCATGAATTATAACCCCTACTTTGCTGGTCATCAGATCGCCATGCCGCCACCTTTAACTGACGGCGCTGTGACTTATGCCGACGGCACTCAGGCTTCAGTTGAGCAGGAAGCGCGCGACGTCGTGCAGTTCCTTTCTTGGGCTTCGGAACCTAGCCTCGAAGTTCGGCATCAAACTGGCATAAAAGTTCTTCTCTTTTTAGCTGTATTTGCCGGCATTATGTATGGCGTAAAGCGTAAAGTCTGGGAAAAACTTTACTAGCTAATCTTAGGACATCTATTGAAGTCTTTGTGATCGCTTATTTGTTTTTCTTTAACAACCCAGAGACGAAGCCGTCCACAAAGCCTGCCCCAGAGGCACAGATTTACGCCGAGTTGCGCGCTATGGCCGCGTGAAATTAGCGAAAATTTTATCTTTCATATCTATTCATCCCTAGGTTCTTTGTTGGTTAAGGCCGGGTTGATGTCAGTAATGGTTCTGTAACTTTCCTTGTCTATTCTTGGTAGCTATGTTGCCAAACCCTGAAGATGTTTTGAACTTCTGGTTCTACGAGGTTGGCCGCGAACGATGGTTCGTGGCTGATCCGAAGCTTGACGTGCGCATTAAAGAGAAATTTCTGCCGCTTCATGAAATTGCCGCAGGCGGTGAACTTAAATCCTGGGAAGACACACCTGAAGGCGTGCTGGCACTTTTGTTGCTGCTTGATCAGTTTCCTCGCAACATGTTTCGTGGCACGGCACGCACTTACGCCACCGATGAGCTGGCCCTTGATCTTGCGCGCAGTGCCATCATCAAGCATTTTGACGACCGCATCGACCGGCAGTTTAAATTGTTTTTTTATTTGCCGTTTGAACACTCCGAAAGTGTTGGCGACCAACGCTTGGCTCTTTTTTATATTCGCGAGCGCACTAAAGAGGAAGATTGGTTGACTTACGCCGAAAATCACCTCTACGTCATCCAACGTTTTGGGCGCTTCCCCCATCGCAACCCCATTTTAGGCCGCGAACACACGAAAGAAGAGATGGAATATCTTAATCAAGGCTCAGCCTTGATGCTGGCCTGATCAAGATCAGCCAAAAAGCGAGCTATTGAGAATGGTCGCGATATCTTTAGCCATTAACTGGCCAATTTTCTGACGTAGTTTCGGCTGTCGCAAAATTTGTTCGTCGGCTGGATTAGAAAGAAAACCGGTTTCAATAAGCATTGAGGGTACGTCTGGCGCGCGCAGCACAACAAAATTTGCAGCGCGCATGGGCCGGTCTAATAATCTCCAGTTCTTACCTACTGATTGTATGAAATCAACCTTAGCATGCTGGGCTGTATTGCGGGTACGTCGTGCTGTGAGATCAAATAATATAGCTTGAACTTCGTGATCCGCCGGTGGCAAATCGACGCCCCCCATAAGATCGGCTCTATTTTCTTGTTTAGCCAGCGCCCCAGCAAAATCATCGGAGGCCTTTTCCGAGAGCGTATAAACAGATAAGCCGCGCGCCGATTGATTAGGCGCACTGTCAGCATGAACTGATATAAACATATCAGCGTGAGCATCACGCCCAATTTTTACGCGTTCTTCCAACGGTAAGAATACATCATCATCGCGGGTTAATTTCGCCGTCACTTCTGGCTGACCTGATAAGGCCTCTGCCATGTGCCGGGCAATATCAAGGGTTACGTCTTTTTCATGCGTGCCGCTAATGCCAATAGCCCCTGGATCTCGGCCACCGTGACCGGGATCAATCATTAAAAGACGCGGGGGGCGCGGCTTGTGTGACGGAACAGGTGCACTAACAAGGCGGCTATTTGCTGCTAAGAGAGAGCTGGGCAAAGACAAGCTAACGGTTACAAAAGGTAAAACAAGCCCCAGACGCAGAAAGCAGCGCCGGGTGAGCGGTTCAGAAGAGGCGGGGGGCGCTTTCATGCTAGTCTTGTGTGATTTACCACTTTCTACAATTATAGATCTACGCCTTCGTGTCTTGTACTGTTTCTATTTTACGCCTTTTTATAGGCGGCGTGAATCCACAAATTTTCCTGACAATTCATCGTATTACAGGTTTAGAAATTGTGCGAGCTTAAAAGCAGGTACAACCGCGCAAGCAGCAGGGCCACCGACCGACATACAGCCGCATTTTCCCGCTCAGGCCATTGTTATAATGGACAGCGCATCCGGTCCGTGTGATTGCCGCAAGAAAATGATATCATGAAAAAGGACGCTATCGACAAAGCGCACGACCGACTCTAGAACCATCCATAGTACTTGCTCACCGGGTTTATCCTTCATGCATCTTGCTTTCATCGATATCGCCCGCGATTATACGGCTGATAGACCCGATAAAAATGAGCCCTTGGGTGGCACTAACTCAGCAGTTTGTTTTCTTGCCCGCGAACTCGTTAAGACCGGTATTAGTTGTACTCTTTTCAATAAAATTGTCGAACCAGCAGAAGCTTATGGGATCGAAAGCCTACCGCTGGAGGCTCTCATGGAATATCGCGCCAACCCCAAATACTCCGCATTCATATTTTGTGGGCGATGGGTCGAGTGGCTTGTAAAACTTGTACGCGAAGCTACCCATCGGCCTGTGCTTGCTTGGATGCATGAAAGCGCCCTCGATACGCCAATGACGCCTGCGCTTGCTGCTTTTGATGGCATCGTTTTTGTGAGTGAATGGCAATCAAAAATTAATCAGTCCTTTGTTCACGCTGATTGGCATCAAACAGTAATTCGTAATGCTATGAACCCGCAATTTGCGGCTTTGTTCGAAAAAGAAGAACAGACCCTTTCAGCTAAAACGAAACCGCCCATACTTCTTTATGCTGGCGCCACACCCCGCGGCGCCTTTCATTTGCCGCCGCTACTCAACGTATTGCGACAGTTGCGAAAAGATTTTTCCATGGAAATTTACTGTGATTGTGCGCCTTCAAGCGATCCGATGGCAAATGCCTCTTACATTGACTTGCTACGAAGCTTACCCAACATAAGTCATGTAGGCATGGTGGGACAAAGCGAGCTAGCCCAAAAAATGAGGCGTGCATCGCTTTTTGTCTCACCAAATCCTTGGCCGGAAACGTCTTGCATTGCATTGATTGAGGCCATGGCGGCAGGACTATCGGTCATTACGACGAACCGAGCGGCTCTACCCGAAACAGCTTCGGGTTTTGCCCAACACATTGCTATCGACGACCCCGACAACGCCACACGCTTTGATCAGGCCATACCTTATGGAGAATTCGCTGAGACCATTAGCCAAACAATGGATAACTTGTCGAATAAGGCAGATGAATTCGAACATAAACTTCGCCAACAGATAAACTATTTTAATGCTCATTATCAATGGTCACAACGCAGTCAACTTTGGATCGACTACATACGGTCATTTGGATGAATGCCAAAAAATTAATTTGGGTAGCAAAGCGTTCAACAATCATTTAAGCAGGACATATGGCAACGCTGGTCATTATCGAGCATAAAAATGGCAAACAATATTAATAAATGTGCTCCACCTCTTATGGCGCTTGTCTCACGCTTACTTTTTGCCCTTGCCTTATATCTGCCAACTGTCGATGCCTTGTTGCAGGCCTCTGTAAATACACGCTTGTGGCAAGTCGCCATTTGGGGTGCCTTAATTTCTCTCGCACCGGCCCTTTTACCGCGCAAGTTGTTTCTAGCGAGTTTGGCCTTGGTCTGGATTATTTCACCCCTTGTCATGGGATTGCTCGGCTATATCGCCTTGGACGGCATACCTCCATCAATTGAGAATGTCAGCCAAACAATTCATGAAGCGGATATTTCAGAATCGATTTCGGCCTTTCAACTTGCTCTGCATGCCAGGGGGTTTGGCTGGTGGGTCGCGATCTATTTTGCGCTGTTATTGACAGCTTCAATTTTGGCTGGTGTTTATCGCTCATCTGAAGACAAAATTAAAAAACTTAGAAATGGTGTTTTATGCGCATGTATCATGTCATTGGCCGTGGGTAGCTTGGGTAATGAATTTCTAAAACAGAGCTTGCCGCCATGGGTATTAAACCATTCTGAAATTCGTATGACATTAGCGGGCAACCTCTATTTAATTGTGCTTTTCGAGATCCTGGACAATACACTTGGCGATGCAATGTATGTTACGCCGATAAAAGATTCGAAAAATCTCGGTGGAAGACACACCCAAGCGCATGAAAAAACCCATATCACTGCACCGACCTTGTCCGTCCTCGTTATCGGCGAAAGTATGCGCGCCAACGCTTTGGGGCCAGGCACAGCTAATCGTGGAATTTGGTCAAAGGAACTCAATGAGCGCGTTAAGGCAGGATTAGCTGCTTGGCTGCCGCCAACATGTGCCGCCCACGATTCGACTTCTATGTCCGTGCCTGCGCTCATCACCGGGACACCACCGAACAGATTGACAGACGGTGCTGCATGGACGAATTCAGAGGCTCAAACAGCACCCACAGGTCTTTCGCGATTAAAATCTGCAGGCTACGATATCGGTTGGGTAGCCTCAGGTGCACAAGGCGTATACGCAGGGCCAGAAATCACCGGCGGAAATGCATTTTTGTGGTACTCACCCATGGATTATTATCTGTCTGGCGAGACGAGTTCTTTTGATGAAGAGCTCTTGCCTATGGCCTCTGGCTTCTTAAATCCAATGACGGTGCAAGGCTATCAAGGAAAACCAAAAGCCTTGGTTATCCATATTTTCGGCAGTCACTTTAGATATGAAGATAGGTATCCAAAATCGCTGTTTGATCCAGAGCCTGACAATCTTTCCAGGGAAGAGTTGCAAACTTTGCACTATAACCGCGCTAATGAATATGGAGCCAAAATACTTACCGGCGTCGCACAAATGCTCGACAGGGTTAAAGCCCCGGCTTATGCGGTTTATATTTCAGATCATGGCGAGAACCTGATAAGCGATCATAACGGCCTCCTGGGACATGTTGGGGCTCGAACTTCACTGGCGGCAGATTTAGTTCCAGTTCTCGTTATGTGGAATGAGGCTGCCCGGGCCTCCGGTCGACCGCAGCGCGTTTTAGCCGAGGTCACCAAAGCTTCGCGCTTGGCGCAAACCGATGTCTATCATGTATGGATGTCTCTATCCGGATTGGAAGCTACGGCTACTGTTCATCCGACAAAGACACCACTCGTATTTGGTGCTCTGCACGTCGGCGATAAATTCACGGCCATTCCCTGCTCAACGCTTCAACCATAAACAAATCAAAATAGTGAGAGATAGCCGCCAAACGTTAAGTTGATTGAAACAACCGTTGGCCGATGAATTCGCCTTCTTGTGTGCCGCCAGGGCAAGCAAACAATCCACCGCCTACGTGGGTCACGAATTGGTTCATCATATCGAACTTCGACATTTTATCAAAAATCTTGATAAAGCCCGTTCGTGGATCGCGCTGATAGCACATGAAGAGCAGACCGGCATCATACTCCATGCCTTGCCGCCAGGGTGGCCAGCGTTCTGCAGTAAAATTTACTCCATCATTATAGGAATAAGGCCGACGCAATATTTGGGCGCCGTCATTGTTTTCGGCAGCAGCTAGTCTGAGATGGGAGTTTTCAGGTACAATGTAATTGCCGTCTTTATCAACCGCCGCAAGATCGGCTTTATCGAATTCGTTCACTTTGCCCAGTGGTGCTCCAGAAATTTTTTGCCTTCCTACTGTCTGCTCTTGAAAGGCGAGCTTCATTCTATCCCAATGTTCAAGTGCAATACGAATTCGGCGAGCAACCATATAGCTACCACCTCGCATCCAATCAGGTCCTTCATTGCCAACCCAGATTATTTTATCCATCTCTTCTTGATCTTTGATCGAAGGATTACCCGTTCCATCCTTAAATCCCATCAAATTACGCGGCGTCCCGCCACCGGGGGGACTTGAAGCAAAGCCGGCTTGAGTCCAACGAATTTGAGCGATGTAATCTGCTAGTCTGACCAACTGGCGAATGGCATGGAAAGCCACCTGCGGATCATCTGCGCAGGCCTGGACTGATAAATCTCCACCGGTATGCGTCTCAACAAGCTGGTCGCCATTGAATTTGGGTAAATCGACGAAAGCCTCAGGGCGTTCGGCTGCTAACCCAAACCGATCCTTGCCATCACTGATATAGAGCCCCGCGCCGAAACCAAAAGTTATTGTCAAGCGCGAGGGCGACAATCCAAGCGCATCGTCAGAGTCTACCGATGCATCGCTAGAAGTATTATCAACTGGCTCTGCACTTTGACCGTCAGCCATTCGGGCCGACGCCGTTGTCCATTTTTGCAATAATTTGATAACATCGTCACGTTTGTCGGTTAAGAGATCGAAGGCCGCAAAATAAGTATGCGTTTGTACCGGCGTGACTATGCCGCTTTGATGCTTACCCCAAAAGGGCTCAAGCGCTTGCCGCGCTGGCAGTTCGCTTTTTTTTGCAGCAATGACATCAACAGCCGTGCGGGCTCCATAGCCAACACCTGCTGCCGCAGCTATCCCGCTTGCCAAAGCAAGAAAATTACGGCGCGTGAAGTCAAAGGGACATTTGCTCATTGGGCCTGCACAATCGTATTCATATCATCCTCAACGTAATAAAATCCTTTACCGTCTGGCGTCATCGTAATACCAAACAAATCGCCGTTTCCTGGAGGCGATTGTGCCTGATCGGCATCTATCCACTGTGCATAAATTTGTTTGCCTGATAGGGGGTCGATTTCTACAACTTGTCCATTAAGCGCATTACATACCAAAAGATGGCCATTTGGTGCTGTTGTCATCGCCAACGGCCGCTGCAACAAACCATCTTTTGTTATTTCGCGGCCAGTGCCGGCGCTCGTTGTCCGCGTCGTGGCATCAGGTATAGCTATGACGCGGTTGCCAACACCATCAGACACATAGAGCGTCGTACCATCTTGACCCAACGCCAAACCGGTGGGGCCAATCAGAAAAGCATCCTTGTTAGCACGTGCATTGAGACCATCCGCTATCACAGTTTGACTTTTAAATGCCGGCGGCTTGCCTTCAGGTATAGTGAGCTCGATCCGCAACACAGTTGCCTTCTTAATTGTAACCGGAAAGCCAGAAGTAGGATCACGTACTTCAGGGCCCGGCACATCAAATCCTGCGTTGCTGACAAACAATGTTGCCGTAGCCCCATTGTCAATTGCGGCTATGTTGCCCCACGGATCGTTAATAGTGGAGCCCGATATGGCATTGATGAATTTCCCGTTGCTATCAAGTACCATGATGCAACCAGCACCTTTTGTTTTCGTGGTGCCGTCTGTGCTTGGCGTGCTACCGACAATAATCCAGCCACTTTTGAGCATGATCATGGCTGTTGTTAAACCAACGCCACCCGGACAATCTTGTAAATGCTTGGGCAGCTTTGCGATCAACGTCGTTTTCTTGGTTGTGGGATTATAGTCTATGATTGTCGTACCTGTGCCTTGCAAATTCGATATATCGTTGAAATTGTCGATCAGAACATCATCTTTCTGGATCAAACCAGAGGACACAGGCGCTACAATAATAGCATAGGGGTTTAGATCGCCATTTTCGGGCACAGTTGTTGTAAGTGTCACATGTTTGTGAACTGTTTCTAGATAACCTTTCTGGTCATCCGCTTTTGCGGGGCTGGCCATGGACGCAAATACTGCAGCAAAAATCATGAAGATAGCCAGGCGAATTAGATGTGACATAGGATCGTCCCTTTGCAGACCTTGTTAAAACAGTATGTTTGTTCGTAGGCCAATAACGGCCTCGTTACCAATTTTCTGGCTTGTACCGGGAATTAAAGTCCCGGCACCCGGATTAAAGACATATTGAAAATCCGGTTGCAACTGCCACCACGGCGTTGCTTGATATTGATATGTCGCTTCGACATAGGTTTCACCAGTTCTAGCCGGCGTATAAGTGCCGAAATAAGTCATATCTTTATCCAAAGCTGCGGCGCGGCTGCTGATATGCGCGTAGCCCATGCCAACACCAAATGTATCGTCATCGCGGCCAAAAATAGGTTCGTGCAATGTTAGACCAGCATTCATACTAAAATCGACCAGATTGCGATCCGTCTCGGGCGTTCCCATCGCACGGGTAAAAAAGTTTAGCGTACGATCATCAACATCTTCTGAGTGCCACAACATTTGATCGGCGACGGCATAAATACCGTAATCACCGTGGTGCATAAGCGGGTTGCCCGTGCTTGCAGGATTAGCAAGCGAAAGGCCGGTATTATCATATTCCTGATCGGCAAAATTCTCAGTGTCGTACCAAACGCCAAGCTTGTAGGTACGCGAAAGTGTTTCAGATTCGTCAGCACTTACCATCGATCCTAGAGCTGGATAAGCATACTGTATTTCCGCAATAGCCAACGCCCCACCGTTGGTGGGAAAGGTTAGCCCCGAAGGATTTTTTTGTTGCGGATCGCCATTGTTGTTGGCCACGGGACTACCATTAAAAACGCCCGCCATAATAGTCACAGAATCTGTGGGCTTTGCGCGTAAGCGTGCGCCCAAAGCCGATAAAGGATAAGCAGGACCGCCGCCAGGAAGATCAGCCGAGGGCAGCATAGGCCAGCCAAACATTGTGTTCACGAAAAGATTTGCGTTTTGGCTAACCATAAACTCCTGATCAAGGCTTTGTTGGCCAATTTTTACATCAAGACGGTCGGAATCAAGAAATTTTTGCTGATACCAAAGTTCCCATAACCTGGTTGCCCGGTCTCCTTCGATCCCACTAGCAGTTTGGAGCGTGCCAAGATTATCGGCACTAAGACTGCGGCCATGTATTTGCAAAGCACTTACATTGAATGTTCCGCCATACACGCCGAATGCACGTTGTGTATCAAGTTGTAAGTCCATTTGGGTCAATCCATCGTAATCGGCGCTTTGATGAATGCCGCCCGACACGTTGCCCAAAACTTCGCTGGTTTCTTCTAGATCAAAAGTCATGCCGTATTGACCAAGCCACGGACGCAAACCCCACATATCACCCAACATCGCACTGCTTCTTGATATGCCGGACATAAATCCCAAGACATCATCTTGGCTGTTATTATTTTGAGCCTCTTGATTAGGCCCATCGCTATCCACCGTCATTGTCATCGGCGGTGGTGCTGCAATGGCTGGTCCGGTTTGCAGGCTAAAAATACAGCCTACGATGAAGGTAGAATTGACCAACAATCGACGAAACCTATGGACTACATCTTGATACGAACATTGTCTAAAAATCTTGGTCACGATTGTCCTCTGAGGCGACTAGCCGTTTGACGTCAATGGGTTGTTTTCGCTTATTGCCTTCGATGGGCCCCGTAAGGCCGTGGAGCTTCTTAATGAGAATCATTATTAATTGCAACCTTAAATTAAACTTCTTGTTTTCCTTCATATCGCTAAAAACAACCCGTTGGCCAGGGATGCCAGAATGTGTCCAAAAATAATGCTAGATGGGCCCAACTAAAGGGCGGATTGGCTCTCAATGTCAAAATTACAGCAGCGGCTATCAGATATAAGGTAGGGGGTAAAAATCACAGAGATGGGCCTATTAAAAAATAATAATAAAATCAAATAGATAATGAACATATCCGGCTGGCCAGTACATTGTTTATCCTTAACCATATTTTCCACTTGTTGAAAGTAATTGGAACAAATACAAGAGTAGGACGTATAGGATTGCTAGAAGATAGATCTTAAAAAGATTTGGAACATAAAATTATGTCAGTTCATCCTGTAGATTTTGTAAGAGCCAGAAATGGCAAAGGTGTGCCTGCCGAAATTGC
>Ga0206811_1048_pt1 | contig 29222 bp, 27 predicted proteins | sample Alteio_BWOrgCont_53_FD_152886 | JGI IMG/M metagenome (GOLD analysis project Ga0206811, IMG submission 152886) | Enriched cells from forest soil in Barre Woods Harvard Forest LTER site, Petersham, Massachusetts, United States -... | ecosystem: Environmental > Terrestrial > Soil > Temperate forest >... | reverse complement strand
GCATCGTCACCCGGCCCCAGGCCATCCGCTAAGCCGCTTTGCTCGCTTCCATCAGCGCTTTGAACACAATTTTGAGGCATTTCGCGAGAGGAACGAAGAGATACCGGGCAACTCCGGTCAGAAAGAACATCGGGACGAAGACGATGCTGATACAGATCGTGGAGACAAACGCGGGGACGGCAATTTCCTGAGCTCCATCGAGAATCGCCTGACGCAGATCCTTCCCCATAGCTACATTGCGCTGCATGTTTTCGATCTCGACGGTTGCATCGTCAACCAGCACGCCCACAGCAAGCGCCAGCCCACCCAGGGTCATGATGTTGATGCTCTCTCCCAATGCGCTGAGGATGAGCAGCGATGTGAGGATAGAGAGCGGAATCGACACACAGATGATCAGGGTGCTTCGCCAGCTTCCGATAAAGACCAGAATCATGATGGAAGTCAGACAGGCAGCGATGAGTCCTTCACGAACAACCCCGTTCAAAGAAGCCTTGACGAAGATCGACTGATCAGCCAGCGGGCGCATCACTAACTCTGGAGGCAGTGTTGATGCAATGCGTGGGAGTTCAGCACGAATCCCCGCCACAATCGCAAGAGTTGAGGCGCTACCGGTCTTCTCAATCGTAAGCAAAGCACCCCGCTGACCATCCTGCCGAACGATGTTCTGCTGGACCGCGAAGCCATCGCGAACATTTGCAACATCACGAATGAAGATGGATCCACCGTTCACCGTTTTGATCGGCAGAGCATTCAGTTGGTCGACCGTGACCGGCGTGCCATTCAATCCAATGTTGTACTCGGCCTTTCCTATCTTGGCAGTGCCCGAAGGCAGGATGACGTTCTGCGCGTTTACAGCATCGACGACATCGACGGGCGATAGCCCTTTCGACTTGAGCTGAGACGAATCGATATCCACCATAATCTGGCGAACCTTGCCTCCATACGGCAGTGGCACCGCCGCGCCCGGAACAGTAGCCAGCTGGGGCCTGATAAAGTTCGATCCGAAGTCATTCAGTTGCTGCTCTGAAAGCCCTTTGCCGCTTAGACCAAGCTGCAGTATCGGAACGGTCGACGCGCTGTACTGAATTACGAGCGGAGGTGTAATGCCGGACGGCAATTGCTTGAGGGTGGCTTGTGCTTCCGCGGTAACCTGCGCGATCGCTCCATCTACATTCGCCTGAGGATGTAAAAAGACTTTGATTACGGAGACGCCGTTCAGAGACTGAGACTCGATGTGTTCGATGTTCCCTACGGTAGTTGTCAGGGCTCTTTCGTAAATGGAAGTGATACGCGTTTCCATTTCGGAAGGGACAAGACCATTGAAGGTCCAGATGATGCTTACCACTGGAATATTGATGGACGGAAAGATGTCTACTGGTGTCCTCATCAGCATGACCGGACTCATCAGAAAGAGCAGCAATGCCAACACGACAAAGGTATAGGGCCGCGAAAGCGCCAATCTAACAATCCACATCCGAAACCCTCCGAGGTCGTATCACTAAGCGATCGTCGAAATGCGCAATCACTTCTACAGTTACTGCCTATACTGCATATTGAGTGCCAATATAGATATGTGTTTTCAATGGGATAGCTATGAGGCCTTTTATCTTTACCGGCGAGAACGTCGACGCTTCGACGCCTGATGACGAGACGACGTCACATCCAATAGCAGAACGAAAAGCGTTATCGACGCCAAGGATCTGGAAGGGCAGACTTGTTTGTGCTCTCTGTCTTCATCCGGCGGGGCATCAGAGCTCAGAGAGAATAGAAAGTTGACGGGAGTGATTGGTATTCCACGCGCGTCGAGCTTCGGAAGTCGTGATCGTTATTAGACTGATTGCGTCATTCGGAGAAGAAGGATAGCTTATGAATTTTCTATAACGATGAAGCATTCTGTGTTTCTGAACGTCTAGTAAATCAGAGCAGTCGATGATGCGCCGTTAGATGACGTCGAAGGCGATTGCCGCAAATTCCATGGCTGTGGGGATTTCAGATGTCAGGTAGTTCCATGCTGACCTTTGGTGGTATCACTCGGAGAATCTTCAACCGTTTATGCAAAAACGCATTGAGGAAGGGAATTATTGTTTCGAGCCCGGCTGGAGAAGCCGTGAAAGATGGGGTCAAAATTCGGTGGAACTATGATTCGAGCTCGGAACTACTTGAAGTGGAATGCATTCAGGCTCCGTTTTGGATCGATTCCGCCCGGATCAGCAAAGATCTTCAGTCTGAAATCGAAGAGGTATTGGGATCTAGTCGAGCGGCATGATCCGGGTTCAGTTTGAATCCATGCGAAACTATTGAAACGAGAAGTGGATCGCGATCAGATTCGAATCTCTTGGCTTCAAATCATCGGTTCAGATCCGTAGGGTTCGATTTTTCGAACGCCCATTACTAGTGCCAGCGATCGAGGCGTCTCATCCATATCGATTTGAAGAATTGAGTTCCCAGAGTCATTATTTTGGAGGGGCCATGACTGACGAATGTGGCCGGTTACTCCAATACCTGGATTCTTTGCTCTGGCACTGATTTCAGAACGGGCCTTTGCACGAAGTTCTCACCCCACAGTCGTGATGCAAAGTCCGCAGCCAATACAACTGTTTTTTCGTCTTCTAAATGAAGACGCCGATCTGTCTTTTTCCTTTGACATCTGTGTGCTCCTTCAAATAATGGGACACGCAGCGGAATATCTCGCATCTCAACGCGGATTGCATCCATAGAAAAGGAGAGGAAAGAGGAGGCATGTTATCTACAGGCAAAGCAGTGAAGGTTTCCATCTATCTAAATGAGGGTTCGACGCACCACGGTGCTTCAACCCATTCGAGCATTCTCGACTTTCTCTTCTTCCGCGGCGTCTCTGGCGCAACTGTCTTGAAGGGTGTTGCCGGGTTTGGCGCGGACCATCATATCCATTCGGCAAGCTCTGTCGAGATATCCGATCACCTGCCCTTGAAAATCGAATTCATCGAGACACGAGAGAAGGTCGATGAGTTACTAGGCAAGCTCGAAGAACTGGCAGGCTCAGGCCTGATCGAGGTCCAGGAGACCACGATTGCCAAGCCTGCACAAGTGTCAAAGCCGAAGCAAGCTCCAGCAGCGGAGCACATCAAGATTGAAGGCAAAGCGAAACTGATGCGAATTTTTATTGGCGAGAGCGATCGCTGGCAAGACCAGCCCTTGCACGAGGCTCTGGTCCGCGCAATGCGTGCCAATGATCTCGCAGGAGCAACGGTCTACCGGGGCATTCTTGGTTACGGAGCGCATCGCAGGGTCCACAAAGAGAAGCCTTTGCATCTCTCACGTGACTGTTCGATCATGATCTCGGTTGTGGATACGGAAGAAAAGCTTCAGAGCTTTTTGCCCGTAGTCGACAAGATGGTCCAGGAAGGCCTGGTTGTTCTCTCCGATGTCGACATCATTAAGTACGCGCATCGCGCAGAGAACGTTGAAGAAAGCAAGGGATGAGCGATGAAAGAACAATTTCAGGCCAGGATGTTGCGCATCCACTCTACAGAAGACGATAAATGGCAAGGGAAGCCGCTATACAAAGCAATCGTAGCTAAATGTATGGAACTTGGTATCGCAGGGGCTACGGTATATCGCGGTATCGCGGGATTTGGCGCCAGCGCGCGCATCTACCACGCGCACAGCCTGTCCGTATCAAAGAATGCGCCAGTGATGGTCAGTGTGATCGATACAGAGGAGCAGATTCAGAAGCTGATCCCTCTCCTTGACCAGATGATCGCCGGAGGGCTGATTGCAAACTCAAAGGTGGAAGTGATTCGGTATACAAAGGCGGGGTGATCGGCATGGCTGCCATTGGCGGGACCGCCGGATCTTCTTCTTCTTCTTCTTCTTCTTCTTCTATTAGGAGTCGCTGCGCGCCCTGCTTGCGAGTTACAAGGCAACTCGGAGACAATACCCGGCTGCGGCTCTCAACCTAATGGGTGATCGGGAGATTTGCGTCTGTTATTTCGTGGAGATCCTTGACCAGCCTCAGCCCAAGATTTTGCGGGACCCGGCTTATCTGCGCAACGCTGGCATCGTAGCGGCAAGGCGCGATGGCAAATGGATGCATTACCGCATCGTGATGCTGCCGAACGAAGGCGCGGCGAAGGTTCTGCTGCAAATTCTTCAATGGTTTAAGGAAGAGAAGGCCATGCAAGCGGACCGGGCAAGGCTCACGAAAGCCTGCTGCGCTCCAGAAAAGTTCGTGATGCTTCAGGAAGCACCCCGGCAGATTCCGGTTGCACCATCCACCATTTCCGCTTCGAGGTGATCAATAGACTACACGCGTGATCGGCTACCTAGAGAATCGAGGTCATCACAAAGCTTCTTAACTAGTAGTTGCCAATCTGGTTGCCCTGGTTCATACTTCCTGTGATGCGACGCTGACGGGTTGCATCGAGGCGAAGGACTATGGACCTTTGGCCACTTGCAGCCTATCTCGTCATCATTACTGCGCTCGTTGTAGCAATGCTCGGCCTATCTTTTGTGCTAGGCCAGCGGCATGATAACCGACAAACGGGCTCTCCCTATGAATCTGGCATTCTGTCACAGGGGTCAGCGCGTGTGCGCTTATCGGCTAAGTTCTATCTGGTCGCGATGCTCTTCGTCATCTTCGATCTTGAGGCGGTTTTCATCTTTGCCTGGACAATTGTCGTTCGCGAAGCCGGATGGGCCGGTTACTCAGAAGCGCTGGCTTTCATAACGGTATTGATTGCAACCCTTTTCTATCTGTGGCGTGTGGGCGCGCTCGATTGGAGACAGGGAAGTGGAGACGGATGGTTGATTAGAAACGGACGGTGAGCTATGCGCTGGTCGCTCAGTCGGCCTGGTGCTCCCCCGCAGGCTGAGAAAACCGATGGCTTTGTTGAAGAAGCAATCCGCCGTACGCTCATCCTGTCCCGTCTCGATGATCTTGTAGCGTGGGGCCGCAAGAACTCCGTCTGGCCTTTCAACTTCGGCCTCTCCTGCTGCTTTGTGGAGATGGCGACGAGCATCACCAGCAAATATGACATATCCCGCTTCGGTGCCGAAGTGATACGCGGCACGCCGCGCGAAGCCGACCTCATGGTCATCGCAGGCACGGTCTTCATTAAGATGGCGCCGGTCATCCAGCGTCTCTACGAGCAGATGATGGAGCCGCGCTGGGTCATCTCCATGGGTTCATGCGCCAATTCGGGCGGAATGTATGACATCTACAGCGTCGTGCAGGGCGTGGATAAGTTTCTCCCCGTCGATGTGTATGTGCCGGGATGCCCGCCGCGGCCGGATGCATTTCTTGAAGGTGTTTTGTTATTGCGTGACGCAGTAGGAAAAGAAAAGCGGCCTCTGAGTTGGGTCATCGGGCCGCAGGGAGTGGAACGGCCGGAGATGCCTTCCATGCGGGATGAAAAACGAGCGCAGCGGCAATTGCTGACGGTGCTCAGGACTCCCGATAACGTTTGACTGTGCTGGCGGTGCGGTATGACACGCGGCCTTGTCCTCGATCACGATCTGCAAAGCGAACTGGGTGCGATTGCTGTGCCCCAGGCGACGCTCGATAATCTTCCGACGTTCTGGGTGTCGAAGCACGATGTACATGAAGCGATACGCGCGCTCCGCTCCGGTATTTCCGATCCATACACGATGCTGTATGACGTGACGGCGATTGACGAGCGCGGGCGTACTCATCGTGATGGGCAGCCACCATGCGCCTTCACGGTCGTCTATCACCTCTTCTCGTTTGAGCGGAACGCATATGTCCGGCTTAAGGTAGCGCTCGACGAGGATCAGCTCTCACTGCCCACCATCACGGACATCTTCCCTTCGGCCAACTGGTATGAGCGTGAGGTGTGGGACATGTTCGGCATCGTCTTCGATCATCACCCGCACCTGGCGCGTATCCTCATGCCGCGCAGTTGGTCGGGGCATCCGTTGCGGAAGGACCACCCGGCACGCGCGACAGAGATAGGACCGTTCAGCCTGCCGGATGAAAAGGAGGATGCCGAACAGCAGGCGCTGCAGTTCCATCCTGAAGAGTGGGGCATGCAGCAGGAACACGATGGCCTTGATTTCCTCTTCCTGAATGTAGGGCCGCAGCATCCAGGCACGCATGGAGTGCTGCGTATTGCTCTCCAGCTTGATGGCGAAGTGATTGTCGATGCTGTACCCGACATCGGTTTTCATCATCGTGGCGCGGAGAAGATGGGCGAGCGTCAGACATGGCACACGTATATTCCTTACACCGACCGTGTGGACTACCTGGGCGGCGTAATGAATAATCTTGCCTACCTGACAGCGGTTGAAAAGCTGGCCGGTATTACAGTGCCGCCTCGCGGGCAGATGATTCGCGTAATGATGGCGGAGTTGTTTCGCATCAACAGTCACCTCGTCTGGTACGGCACCTTTGCGCAGGACCTCGGCCAGATGTCGCCGGTATTTTATCTCTTCAACGATCGCGAAAGAGCTCTGGGCATTGTGGAAGCGATCTGCGGCGCGCGTATGCACCCCAACTGGTTCCGCATTGGCGGTGTTGCTCAGGACCTGCCAAACGGATGGGACCAGATGTTCCGCGAGTTTCTCAAGTATCTACCGCCCCGGCTCGATGAATACGACCGCACGGTAATGCGCAACTGTCTGTTTCAAGGGCGCACGAAGGGTGTTGGCGGATGCACGGTTCAAGAAGCGATCGAATGGGGCATGACGGGGCCGAACCTGCGTGCCTGCGGCCTCGCATGGGATTTTCGCAAAAAACAACCTTATGCCTGCTACGACCAGCTCGATTTCGATATCCCTGTCGGCACCTCGGGCGACTGTTATGACCGAGCCATTGTGCACATCGAAGAGATACGCCAAAGTCTTCGCATCATTCAGCAATGCGTGGATCGCATGCCGGGCGGTCCTTGCAATGCAGAGCATCCGCTCACCACGACGCCGCCAAAAGCGCGCACAATGCACGATATCGAGACGCTCATCCATCATTTTCTTGGTGTGAGTTGGGGACCTGTCATTCCAGCCGGGGAAGTGATGGCGGCGATTGAAGGGACCAAGGGCAACAACGGTTACTACCTGATCAGCGATGGCGGCACCGGCTCGTACAGGACCCGAATTCGCACCCCGTCGTTCCCACACATGCAGATGCTGCCGCAGCTGTGCCGCGGACTGATGATTCCGGACCTGTTGGCGGTTCTTGGAAGCCTGGACTATGTTCTTGCAGATATCGATCGGTGACAACGAGGAGGAGCGTGAGGCGATGCTGAGTGTCGAGGAACGAAAAGAGATCGAGATGAAATTTACCGACTATCCAAACAAGCAGGCGATGAGCATTGAATCGATGCTCATCGTCCAACGCCACCATGGATGGGTTTCGGACGAGAGCCTGCACGACATCTCACAGCTTCTCGGTCTTTCCGTTGCCGATATCGACGGTGTCGCGACATTTTACAATCTGATCCGGCGCAAACCGGTAGGACGGCACGTGGCGCTTGTCTGCGACAGCGTTTCGTGTTGGATCATGGGCTGCGAACGCGTGCGCGATCGAATGTGCAGCAGACTGGGCACATCGCTCGGTGAAACAACGGCGGATGGGCGCTTTACCCTGCTGCCTATCGTCTGCCTGGGTGCGTGCGACCACGCGCCTGCCATGATGATCGACGGCAAGCTGTATGAGGACCTCAGCGAACAGCGAATCGAGGAAGTGTTGGCGCAGTACGAATAGCGTGTTCTATGGAAAAACCTCTCACTGGGAACTTCCGAACAGACCGTGAGGCAGTAGGCCTTGCGGAGTACGAGCGAGCAGGAGGATATCAGGGCCTCCGCAAAGCGCTTCTTATGGCGCCTGCCGATATCACCGAACTGGTGAAGAAATCGAATCTTCGCGGGCGCGGCGGAGCGGGCTTTCCCACCGGCATGAAGTGGAGCTTTGTGCCGATGGGGAAAGACGCGCCGCACCCGAAATATCTGGTTGCGAACGCCGACGAGATGGAGCCGGGCACGTTCAAAGACCGCGCACTGATGGAGCGCGATCCGCACCAATTGATCGAAGGCATGATCGTCGCCGCCTATGCCATTGAGGCCGACATCGGTTACATTTTCCTGCGCGGTGAGTACGAGTGCTCGCATGAACGGCTTGCCCGTGCGATTGCCGAAGCGCAGGCAAGCAACTATCTCGGACGAAACATTCTTGGGTCGGGCTACAACTTTGAAATCCATCTTCACGCAAGCGCAGGCCGCTACATCTGCGGCGAGGAAACCGCGCTGCTGAATGCACTCGAAGGTAAGCGAGCTCATCCGAGAACCAAGCCTCCATTTCCGCAGATTTCAGGACTATGGGGGAAGCCGACCATCGTGCAAAACGTGGAAACACTTTGCAATGTTCATCACATCGTGAGCAAGGGGCCAGAATGGTTCCGCCACCTCAGCCGGACCGAAGATGGTGGTACCAAGATTTACGGCGTCAGCGGCAAAGTAAAGAAGCCAGGACTCTGGGAGCTTCCCATGGGCACGCCGATGCGCGAAATTCTTGAGGACCATGCAGGAGGCATGCGCGAGGGCCTGCGCTTTCGAGGAGCGCTGCCTGGTGGAGCATCGACTGACTTTCTTGTAGAGCAGCATCTCGATACACCCATGGATTACGGCAACGTGCAGAAGGCGGGCAGCCGACTGGGCACTGGAACCATGGTCGTCCTGGATGATCAGACGTGTCCGGTGGGCATGGTCTGGAACCTCGAACACTTCTTCGCGCAGGAATCGTGCGGCTGGTGCACGCCGTGCTGGAGCGGTCTCGCGTGGACGGAAAAGATTCTGTTTGCGATGGAACAAGGGAAGGGAGGCTCGCGCGATCTTGAAACTCTTACATTCCAGACAAAATTCCTTGCACCTGGCAACACGTTTTGTGCCTTTGCGCCAGGAGCAATGGAACCGCTTCAGAGTGGGTTGAAGTATTTTGCAGATGACTTTCGCCGGCACGTCGACGAGCATCGCTGTCCCTGGAGATGACTGTGGCAACTATTTTTATCGATAACGAGCCCAGGCAAGCGAACCCAGAACGGAACCTCCTCCACGCCTGTCTTTCACTGGGCTATGACCTGCCTTATTTCTGCTGGCATCCGGCATTGGGATCGGTGGGAGCTTGCCGTCAGTGCGCGGTTAAGCAATTCCGCAATGAGCAGGACACCGCAGGAAAGCTCGTGATGGCTTGCATGACGCCAGTTGCTGAGGGCACGAGCATTTCCATTGCCGATGCTGAGGCCGTGGCCTTCCGCGCGGCAGTGATTCAAGGCTTGATGCAGAACCATCCGCACGATTGCCCGGTCTGCGACGAGGGTGGTGAATGCCATCTTCAAGACATGACGGTGATGACCGGTCACCGCTCGCGCGGTTACAGCTTTGGCAAGCGAACGTTTCGCAATCAATATCTAGGCCCGCTGGTGAATCACGAGATGAATCGCTGCATTCAGTGTCAGCGATGCGTGCGCTTTTATCGCGAATACGCGGGCGGCCATGATCTGAACGCGTTTCATCTGCGCGACAGCATCTACTACGGGCGACATGAAGATGGCGTTCTAGAAAGTGAGTTCAGCGGCAATCTGGTCGAGATTTGCCCGACGGGCGTATTCACGGATGCAACTCTCAAACGCCACTACACGCGCAAGTGGGACCTTCAGATGGCTCCCTCCATTTGCGTCCACTGTGGCCTTGGCTGTAACACTACGGCAGGCGAACGTTACGGCTCGCTTCGCCGTATGGTGAACCGCTATAACCACGAGGTCAACGGATATTTCCTCTGTGACCGTGGCCGCTTCGGTTACGAGTTTGTAGAGAGCAGCCAGCGCATTCGCTACCCTCTATTGAACCATCAAGTGGCAACAAAGGACGAGGCACTGGAACACCTCGGCTCTATGCTACTCGAGGGCAATGTAATTGGCATCGGCTCGCCGCGAGCTTCATTGGAGGCCAACTACGCGCTGCGGAGACTGGTTGGTCCGAATCGCTTCTATGCCGGTGTTCCTGACGAAGACTTGCTGCTCTTGTCGACTATCCTTCGCATCCTACGCGAAGGTCCCGCACGATCCGCTTCGCTCAACGACGTTGAACATTCCGATGCCGTCCTAATCCTGGGCGAAGATGTCACCAGCGTTGCGCCAGTCATGGCTCTCAGGCTCCGTCAATCGGTGCGCCAGGCAACCATGCGCATCGCTGACGGTCTACACATTCCCACATGGCTTGACCATGCAGTGCGTGAGGCCGTGCAGGATGCGAAGGGTCCTCTCTTCATTGCTTCTTCGTACTCAACTAAGCTTGATGACATTGCAACAACCACCTATCGGGCTGCGCCAGACGACCTTGCAAGATTGGGCTTTGCAATCGCACATGCAATCGATGCCACGGCTCCCGAGGTTCCAGGGCTTTCGCCCGAATTGGAAACAATGATTGCAGAGATATCAACAGCCCTGCTTGGCGCGCAACACCCACTGCTCGTTTCCGGCGTAAGTTGCCGCAGCCGGAGCGTCATGGAAGCAGCCGCTCAAATTGCGTGGGCTTTATGCAAAGCAGGCCGCCCTGCAAATCTCAGCTTCACAATGCCAGAGTGCAACAGTTTTGGATTGTCGCTGATGGAACCGCGCCCGTTTTCTGAGGCGGTCCGCGCAATCAAGAGCGAACAGGCAAGTACGCTCATTGTCCTTGAGAATGACTTGTTCCGCCGCGTGCCTGCAAGTGAGATGACAGCCCTGCTGCGTGGCGTCCGGCATCTGGTTGTGCTCGATCATCTTGCTAACGCCACTACAGAAGCAGCCGAGCTTGTGCTGCCTGCAGGAACCTTTGCCGAATCGGATGGCACGTTCGTGAACAGCGAAGGGCGCGCGCAGCGATTCTTTCAGGTTCTCGCCCCCAGCACAGATGTGCAGGAGAGCTGGCGATGGCTGCGTGAAGGCTCCGTAGCAGCAGGCTTCAGCAATGAGACACAATGGCAGAGTCTTGACGATCTCATCACGGCGATGGCCACAGAGATGCCTGCATTGGGGGCCATTCCAGCGGCCGCGCCATCTCATAGCGCTGCTGGCAAGATTGCCCGGGAGCCGAACAGGTACAGCGGTCGCACTGCAATGCTCGCCAACATCAGCGTGCACGAGCCTAAGCCGCCAGACGATCCAGACTCGGCCCTCGCATTCTCGATGGAATCCGGGCCTGGAACCGTCCCGCCTTCGTTGATCCCCTTTTTCTGGGCGCCCGGTTGGAACTCGATTCAAGCGGTGAACAAATTTCAGAGCGAGGTGGGAGGTCCACTGCGGGGTGGCGATCCGGGTGTGCGTTTAATCGAACCATCGCAGGAGTCAGGTTGGCAGTACTTCTCTGCGATTCCTCCTCAATTCAAGGCGCAGCCCGGTGAGTGGCTGCTTGTCCCGATTTTTCACATTTTTGGCTCAGAGGAGCTTAGCCGCCATGCGCAAGGCATCGCGCAATTGCTCCCGCGCCCCTATGTTGCGTTGAATCCTATCGAGGCTGCGTTGCTGGGCGTGAAAGCTAGCGAGCAGATCAAGGTAACAGCCGACGGTGTCCAATTTGAACTGGAAGTCATGCTGCGAGCCGATCTGCCTCGCGGAGTAGCGGGCCTGCCTGCGGGATTGCCTCCGCTCGATAGTGTGTTGCTGCCAGCCTTCTGCAAGCTTTCGCCAATCGGAGCCGAAGTATCGACGAGAGGTGCCCCGTGATGCCGAACCTCTTTCCTGTGCTCGTCATTGTTGTTGTCCTCTTTGTTGTGCTCAATCTATCAGCGGGATTGATCTGGGTCGAGCGTCGACTACTTGCGCTGTGGCAGGACAGATACGGACCGAATCGAGTCGGACCTTTCGGACTTGGGCAGATCGTCGCAGACTCGATCAAGCTATTTACCAAAGAAGACTGGATTCCACCTTTCGCAGACAAGCCGGTCTTTGTCCTTGCACCTGCTATTGTCGTGGCAACCGCTCTGATATCGTTTGCGGTCGTGCCGTTCGCTCCAGGATTTGTGATCGCCGATCTCAATATTGGAATTCTGTTTCTTCTGGCCATGTCATCGCTAGGCGTGTATAGCGTGGTTCTGGCGGGTTGGTCTTCAAACAATAAGTACGCGCTCCTTGGGGGCATTCGCGCTGCCGCACAGATGATGAGCTACGAGGTTTTCATGGGACTCTCACTTCTCGGCGTCGTGATGATCGCTGGCTCGTTCCGGCTTACGGACATCGTGGAAGCACAACGAAAGATGTGGTTCGCGATTCCTCAATGTCTGGGTTTCATTCTGTTTCTCATCGCAGGCGTCGCCGAGACGCGGCGCCTGCCCTTCGATCTTGCGGAAGCGGAAAGCGAATTAATCGCGGGCTTTCATTCCGAATATTCAGGCATGAAGTTCGGCATGTTTTTTGTTGGTGAATACATCGGGGTGATCCTGATTTCGGCAACCATCTCACTACTGTTTTTTGGCGGCTGGCTCGGCCCCGTATTGCCGCCGGCACTCTGGTTTGCCCTGAAAACATTGTTCTTTATCTGTTTATTTATCCTGTTTCGCGCGGCGCTCCCCCGCCCGCGATTTGACCAGCTCATGTCCTGGGGATGGAAGGTGATGCTGCCCCTTGCACTTGTGAATCTGCTGGTGACCGGAGCTGTGGTGTTGGCCCGGAGATGAAGGAGGCGTTCTGTGTTCAGCTTGATGCGCTCGCTGTGGGAAGTCTTCCGGCACGCTTTTGCGCGGCGTGTGACGGTTCAGTATCCAGAACAAAAGGCCTATCTCTCGCCCCGCTATCGAGGCCGGATCGTTCTCACCCGCGACCCTGACGGCGGCGAACGTTGCGTTGCGTGCAATCTGTGCGCTGTGGCCTGTCCGGTGGCATGCATCTCGCTCCAGGCAACAGAGGACGAGCATGGCCGGAGGTATCCGGAGTTCTTCCGCATCAATTTTTCCCGCTGCATTTTCTGCGGCTATTGCGAAGAGGCATGCCCCACCTATGCGATTCAGCTGACTCCGGATTGCGAGATGGGCGAGTATAAGCGGAAAAACCTGGTGTACGAGAAAACAGATCTGATGATCGACGGGCCGGGAAAGTATCCCGATTACAACTTCTGGCGCGTTGCCGGAGTTGCCATCGGCGGCAAAGACAAAGGGGAGGCCGAGAATGAACTCGCAGCTGCCGATCTCCATAGCCTGATGCCATGAGAATGCCATGACCACACTCTTCTATCTTGCGGGAGCTCTGGCCATCGTCGCTACACTGCTTGCCATTACGCGACGACATGCGGTCCACGCGTTGCTCTATCTGATTGTGTCGCTGATTGCAGTCGCGGTGGATTTCTTCACGCTGGGCGCGCCTTTTGTGGCAGCGCTTGAGGTCATGATCTACGCGGGGGCAATCATGGTGCTCTTTGTCTTCGTTGTAATGATGCTCAACCTTGCACAGCATGCAATGGAAGTGGAGCGCGGGTGGCTGAAGCCGCGGAACTGGCTGGGTCCCGCGCTGCTTGCTCTGGTCTTGCTAGGCGAGCTGATCTACTGCACCACGGCATCTCGCAGCACACTTTTTCTTACGCGTTCGGTAGGGCCCAAGCAGGTGGGCATGGCGCTATTCGGGAACTACTGGATCGGCGTCGAACTCGCATCATTGCTGTTGATGGCGGGACTGGTCGGCGCATTTCATCTTGGCCGTCACGCTATTGCGAGAGAGGAGAAACCCTATGTCACAAGTACCGATGCAGCACGTACTGATACTCGCAGCGATCTTGTTCCTGCTGGGTCTGGTGGGACTTCTCACGCGGCGTAATCTCATTTTCACGCTCATGTCGATTGAGATCATGCTCAATGCAAGCGGTCTGGCATTCATCGCAGCAGGAGCGCGGTGGGCACAGCCGGACGGCCAGGTGATGTTTCTCTTCATTCTCGCCATGGCAGCTGCTGAGGTATCGATTGGGTTAGCTTTTGTGCTCCTCTTCCACAAAAGGCAGCTTGCTTTGGATGTGGACGCTGCCAGCGAGATGAGAGGTTGATATGCTCCAGCTTTTGTGGCTTGTTGTAGCGATTCCATTTGTGAGCGCTGCCTTGCTGGCGCTGTTCGGCTCCAGCTTGCCGCGCCGCGTGGTCGCCATTCTGGGCGCGGGCTCTATTGGATTGTCCACATTCTTCACACTTTTAATAAGCGCCGCGTTTCTCATATCTCCGCCTGCAGACAATGCATATGTGCTGCACCTATGGACATGGATGAGCAGCGGAGAATTTCATCCCGAGATCGCTCTCTACCTTGATCCTGTTTCACTCCTGATGCTTCTGGTTGTAACCTTCGTTGGTTTTCTGATTCATCTCTATTCAGTTGAGTACATGCGCAACGATGAAGGTTATGCACGATTCTTCGCGTACATGAATCTCTTTGTGGCCTCAATGATCACGCTTGTGCTGGCGAACAACCTGCTGCTGTTGTACCTGGGATGGGAAGGCGTCGGGTTGTGCAGCTTCCTGCTGATTGGTTTTTGGTACCGCGAGCCGCAGAATGTTCGTGCTGCGGGCAAAGCATTTATCGTAACGAGGTTCGGCGATACCGCGTTTGCTCTGGGACTGTTTCTTCTGTTTACGCGGTTGGGAACGCTGGACATTCAGGAAGTAATGCATCGAGCCGCAGTGCAGTGGAGTCCAGGCAGCGGCATTGCAGTTGAGGCAGCAGCGCTGTTGTTGGGTGGAGCAGTCGGCAAGTCGGCGCAATTGCCGCTTCAGACTTGGCTGCCGGACGCAATGGCTGGCCCTACGCCGACGAGTGCACTGATTCACGCCGCCACCATGGTCACCGCAGGAGTGTATCTGATCGCGCGCACGCATGTGCTTTTCACCCTGGCACCCTCTATTCAATTCCTGGTGGCCCTCATCGGAGCTGCCACGATGTTACTCGCGGCCTTCAGTGCGCTCGCCCAGCGTGACATGAAGCGAGTATTGGCGTATTCCACTATCAGCCAGATCGGATACATGTTCCTTGCGCTTGGATTGGGAGCATGGTCAGCGGCCATGTTCCACTTCATGACTCATGCATTTTTTAAGGCGCTTCTCTTCCTGGCCGCGGGCGTGGTCATCCATGCAGTACATGAGCAGGATTTGTATCGCATGGGCGGTCTCCGCAAAGAACTGCGCCTTGCCTTCTGGTCATTCGTGATCGGAGGCTCAGCGTTGGCCGGTCTGCCGTTGATTACGGCAGGTTTTTTTAGCAAGGACCTCATTTTGTGGCAATCGTGGGCGGGCCCGAATGGGAGTGCATGGTTCTGGATTGCGGGCATGACAGGCGCCTTGCTCACCTCGCTTTACACCTTCAGAATGATCCTGCTTGCCTTCTACGGTCCGCAGCAGGCGCACGTCAAGGCGGTAAGTGGCGTAGCTGTTCGCATCTCCCTGATCGTGCTTTGCTTCTTGTCGGTTGTTGGTGGATATGTAGATACTCCACCTGACTTTGGCGGAGTGCCCGCGCTTTCCAATTTCCTGAACAGCGTACTGCCTCCACTCGAAGAGTTGCACGTGGGCCCCATTAACGAGACCATTACCGCGCTCTCCGCGAGCACCGTCTTCGCGCTTGGCCTTGGCCTGGCATATCTGCTATTTGGGCCACAGCGTTCGCGATTGCCCGCGCACAATTTCCTTGAACGACTATGGCTTGCCGGCTGGGGCTTTGATTGGTTGTACGACAAGTTATTCGTTCGTCCATTCCAATGGCTCACGCGCAAGAGCGCGAGGGACATGGTGGATGTGCCAATCAATGGCCTGGCGCAGGTGACCATTCTGGGCTATCGTGCGTTACGACTGACTCAGACTGGACGCGTGCGCTGGTATGCGACCGGACTCGCTATGGGCACAGTTGTGATCCTCGCCATTGCATTGTTCGTGCATTGAGGTGCTGGCATGATTCTTCCGAGCCTAGTCCTGATTCTGATCGGTGGCGGCATCGCATCCGGGATCGCCGCACGTCGAAGTGTAGTCGTTGCGCGCTGGATCGCTGTTGCGAGCGTGCTGGCGAACTTGTCCATGTGCTTCGGCATTTGGATGGCTCATCTTGATCGCTCGCAATCCAGCACCGCGCGCTGGTTTGTGGAATGTGACTTCGCCTGGATTCCGCAGTTCGGCATCCGCATCCACCTGGCAATCGACGGGCTGAGCCTCGCATTGCTTCTGCTGACCTACTTTCTCGGCGTCATGGCTGTGCTTTCTTCGTGGACAGAGCTTCAGGAGCGAGTTGGCTTCTTCCACTTTAACTTGCTGTGGGTGCTAGCCGGTATCACCGGCGTTTTTCTTGCCGTGGACCTGTTCGTCTTCTATCTGTTCTGGGAGTTGATGCTGGTGCCGATGTACTTCCTGATCGGTATATGGGGACATGAGCGGCGCATCTATGCAGCGACAAAGTTTTTCCTCTTTACACAACTGAGCGGTCTGCTGATGCTGGTTGCGATCATTGCGCTCGCCGTTCTCCATCATCAGTCAACCGGGGTCTTTACCTTCGACTACGAACAGTTAATGCAGACGGCGCTGTCACCGCGCACGGCACGATTGCTCATGCTTGGATTCCTTGTCGCGTTTCTGGTGAAGCTGCCCGCATTTCCCCTCCACACTTGGCTCCCGGATGCCCACACCGAGGCTCCCACCGCTGGCAGCGTTGTGCTGGCGGGACTTCTGCTCAAGACGGGTGCATATGGGATGATTCGTTTCGTGCTGCCGTTCTTTCCCGGACCGTCGCACGAGCTTGCTCCCATCATGATGACCATAGGTGTGGTCGGAATTTTATACGGCGCCGTGCTCGCAGTCGGTCAGACTGACCTCAAGCGCCTCGTTGCTTATACCAGCGTCAGCCACATGGGATTCGTGCTGCTCGGCGTTTTCGCCGGGAATCAGATCGCTCTCGAGGGCGCTGTGGTCCAGATGATCAGCCACGGAATCAGCACGGGCGCGCTGTTCATTCTTGCCGGTTTGCTGCAGGAAAGAATGCATACGCGCGAGATTTCAGCGATGGGCGGATTATGGGAGACGATGCCTGCTCTGAGCGGAGCCGGCCTTGTATTTGCCATGTCGTCGCTTGGGCTTCCGGGGCTTGGAGATTTCGTCGGTGAATTTCTCGTCCTGCTTGGGGCCTACCGCGCGAATGTTCCTCTCACCGTAGTTGCCACACTGGGCCTTCTCGCCGCCACTCTCTACGGTTTGAGGTTTGCGCAGAACGCGTTTCAGGGACCTAACCCGCATCACTGGAAGCTCCCGGACATGCGCCCGCGTGAATGGGCGGTGCTGGGCCTGATGATGGCGTGCCTTCTTTGGATAGGGCTCTATCCGCAACCCGTCTTGAAGACAGTGCGATCAAGCCTCGCTGCTGCACAGCAAAGAGCGCTACCGCAGGAAATTGTTAGGAGATAAAAAAGATGAGCCACGCCGATTTTGCCGCGTTGTTGCCTCTGTTGATTACCTCGACGGCCGCGGTCATTTTGATGATTGCCATCGCCATCCGGCGCAACCACAAGGCTGCGGCTGCGATTTCGTTAATCGGCCTTGCTGCTGCGCTCGCGAGCCTTGCTGCCGCGTCATCCATTCTGCCGCGACAGGTTACGACGCTCTTCATCCTCGATTCCTACTCCTTTCTCTATATGGCGATTCTCCTCTTTGCCGCTGCATTTGTGTTTCTATTCGCTTATGACTACTTGAAGTGCCGCCGGGAACAGCCGGAGGAGTTTTATCTCCTCGTGCTGCTCGCGACGACTGGCGCGATGGTGCTCGCGGTCAGCCGTAACTTTGCGTCTTTCTTTCTTGGTTTGGAATTGTTGAGCGTGGCCCTCTACGCATTGATCGCTTACGTGCGCTCCGAAAGCATCTCGATTGAAGCAGGGATCAAGTACCTGGTTCTTGCCGCCTCATCATCGTCGGTACTGTTATTCGGTCTGGCACTCATTTACGCAGAATCAGGGTCTATGGAGCTTTGGCAATTCACGACTGCAATGAGTCGCACAGCCGGACGTGCGGACTCTCTTCTGCTCATGATGGGGCTGATGCTTGTGCTGACGGGTGTCGGTTTCAAGTTGGCCATTGTTCCATTTCATCTTTGGACGCCGGATGTCTACGAAGGCGCGCCCCTGCCAGTAACCGCGTTCATTGCTACCGTATCGAAGGGCGGGATGTTTGCTTTGCTCCTGCGCTGGTTCCACGTAAACAGCGGGGCTCTGGCGGGAGCACCGGCGTTGGTTCTCTCAGTCATTGCCGTCGCTTCCATGCTTGCGGGCAATCTTCTGGCATTGCGGCAAACCAACGTCAAGCGGATTCTTGCGTACTCATCGATTGCACACATGGGTTATCTGCTGGTCGCCTTGCTTGCTGGAGGCGCGCTCGGAGCTCCAGCGGCCACCTATTACCTCGCGGCATATATGGTGACTATTCTTGGAGCATTTGGCGTGATGACAGTCCTCTCCGGGCCGCGATGGGAAGCGGCTTCTATCGAGAGCTATCGCAGCCTCTTCTGGCAGAAACCGCTTCTGGCCGCCGCGTTCACCACCATGCTGCTTTCACTCGCCGGAATTCCGCTCACGGCAGGGTTCCTCGGCAAGTTCTATGTGCTGACAGCTGGCGCATCGGAGTCGCGCTGGGTGCTTCTCTTTACCCTCATCGCGAGCAGCACCATCGGCTTGTTTTACTATCTGCGCATCGTAGTCGTCATGTACGCGCAACCGGCCGATCCTGACACGATAGTGGATGCGCACACCCTACCCCTACCGCTCCCCGCAGCTCTGGCGCTCGTCGCTCTCACCGGCCTCGTACTGCTGTTGGGCATCTATCCGGCATCACTGTGGGACACAATCGTAGCCGTGACTCGCGACCTTGGCTGATTCCGAAAGAGCCTGCCCTAGCAGGGATATTTTCCCTCGATGTAGTGCTCGAGCTGCTCGATCGTCTGGTCCTGCGCGAAGGATATCCACTGTACCAGATCTCCAATCGAGATCATGCCTTTGACCGTTCCTTCAGCGACTACCGGAAGGTGGCGAATCCGATTCGTCGTGATGAGCCGCATGGCTTCATCGACGGAGCAATCTGGAGAGATGGTAATCAGTGTCTCCGTCGCGATGTCACGCACCAACGTGTCCTTTGACGAACGGCCTTGAAGAATCACCTTGCGTGCGTAGTCGCGCTCCGAGACAACGCCCGCAAGCTGGCTTCCGTCCATAATCAGCAGTGCCCCTACATCTTTGTCTGCCATCATTTGCATGGCAGTGTAGACGGTCGCATCGGAAGGCACTGACCATATGTCAGTACCCTTCTTGCATAAAATGAATGACACAGGATCAAAGACTTTCATGACGACTCCTTAGACACAGTTTGAACCTGGAGTGGCATTCAGAAGGGAGAAGCGAGGCGGCGCTGACACGATCGCTGCGTGTCAAGCTCAGTCAAGGACGGGCGTTCTCTGCAGAGTAAGAAGCGAACCGTTTGCAGCTACACCTGGACGCCCCAATGAAGAAGACCGTCACTCGGCCAACTATCATACGCTCGACATGTACAAACTACAAAGCCGATTTCACCAATTTTCATGAATCCCCTTTATCGTCCTGCAGCGAGATAAGCGTGAGACAACATCTTTTTATTTTCAATAACATGCAGATCGGTCCCAAAAATTGCCCGCATCTTCCGAATACGAGAAAATCATCTGTTGCGGTTGACTGATATGGGCGTCGAAGGCATTCGGTCCTGGACACTGCCGGAACAGATGATCATCCGGGACTCAGCGATCTTGGCTTCCAGGGCTAATTCATTCACGTGCAGGCAAGCACTTTATCGACTCATCATTTTGAGAACCGGTGTAGTAGGACTTTTATGCAAACCAGTTATTCCCCATCTCCCAGGTCTTTAACGCTCGCAGAAATCCGGACACTTGCTCTCGCGTCGCTTGGTGGAGCCTTGGAGTTTTATGATTTCGTGATCTTCGTGTTCTTCACCGCGGTGATCGGCAAGCTGTTTTTCTCTACGAGTCTTCCAGAGTGGATGCGGGAAATTCAGACCTTTGGCATCTTTGCCGCAGGTTATCTGGCACGCCCTTTGGGCGGTGTTGTGATGGCACATTTCGGCGACATGCACGGTCGCAAGCGCATGTTCACATTGAGCATTCTGCTCATGGCAATTCCCACCTTGCTGATCGGGTGTTTGCCAACCTATCCCACGGCAGGAGTGATAGCACCTTTGCTCCTGCTTACGATGCGGGTGTTGCAAGGAGTCGCAATTGGCGGCGAAGCGCCCGGAGGATGGGTGTTCGTTGCCGAGCACGCGCAACAGCAGAGGGTCGGACTTGCCGTTGGATTGCTCACCGGTGGCTTGAGCTTAGGAATATTGCTGGGATCGTTGGTAGCAGTCGGCCTCAATTTCACGTTTAGTCAGGCCGAGATCGCAAGTGGTTATTGGCGACTTCCCTTTGTACTTGGGGGCGTCTTTGGCTTTATTGCGATGTTCCTTCGGCGTTGGCTCAACGAGACGCCTGTCTTCGAAGAGATGCGACAGCGGGCGGCTCTATCTCGCGAACTGCCTCTAGGTACCGTGTTGAAAAAACACGGACGAGCTGTAGCTATCTCCGTGATCAGCACCTGGATGCTGGCAGCAGCCATCGTAGTCGTAATTTTGATGACACCGGTGCTGTTGCAGAAACTCTTCGGGCTTGCGCCTCGTGCCGTCCAGATGGCAAACCTCGCCGGTACAGCTGCGCTCTGTCTCTCGACCGTAGCGATAGGCGCCGCAACAGACCGGTTTGGCATTCGACGTGTCTCCATCCCGATCCTGTTGCTGTTGATTGCTGCTACCTATGGACTCTATTTGGGCGCTGCATATTCACCTTCAGCGCTGTTCCCCCTTTACACGCTCGCAGGTATCGGCGCAGGCGGAGTGGTGCTGACTCCCATTCTTATGGTTCGCGCGTTTCCAGCGCAGGTGCGCTTCACTGGTGTCTCCTTCTCCTACAACCTTGCTTATGCGGTTTTTGGCGGTTTGACTCCGTTAGTTGTTGCGGGGTTCGCTCGCGCAGACCGGTTCAGCCCGGCACATTACATTGCCGTTGTAACAATGCTAGGTCTTCTGGCTGTGTTTATGGCGCCGGCAGTTCATCTTCGAAAGAACGGGGAAGATAGCGTCGTGACAAGGCTCTCATGAGATGGAGTTGCGGCAACCTATTGGACTCTAAGGCTTTATCGGTCAAGAAAACAAACCGGCACGGGCCTTTCGCACATCTCCGTCCTTTGGACGGAGATGGAACTACGGCTGGAGAAACTTACAAAGCAGCTTGCGATGGGGACTCGTGCAAAACTGGGCTTAGCGGCCTTCTGCCGAAAACCCCTCTTAGAATATTATCGTGTGCTTCATTCGGCGGCGGCCAGTGGTTGGATATGGCCAAGTTGGGTCCTTGAGAAGTCGCACGTGGAGATTAAACCAGGATGTCAGGTGTCGAAGTGATTCAATCCAGCAATCAGAACGATCTACGCACGCGGATTCCTCGCGTTGCGATCGTGGGAACAGGTTTTGTAGGTTCGACGACCGCCTATGCGCTCATGCTCTCCAGAACTCCAGCGGAAATTGTGTTGATTGATAAAGATGAGCGGCGAGCCGACGGTCATGTCCAGGACCTGCGAGATGCCGAAGTGTTTTCCCACACGACTCGTGTCATTGTCGGCCGGCTCGATGATTGCTGCTCGGCGGACGTGGTCATCATTACAGCTGGTGTCAGTCAAGCGGGCCAGAGGTCACGACTAGACAGCTTGAATGAGACTGCGGGGATATTGAAGAGTCTCGTGTTGAAGGTCGCACGCTACAACCCGCATGGGATATTGTTGATCGCATCGAATCCGGTTGATGTGTTGACCTATGCCGCTTGGAAGTGGTCCGGTCTTCCGCCCAACCGCGTTATTGGTTCAGGCACATCTCTGGATACGTCTCGTTTCCGCAGGCGACTTGCCGAACACTATGGGGTAGCTTCGGACAACGTGCACGCATATGTCATAGGGGAGCATGGCGAGAGCCAGGTAGCTGTGACATCTTCGGCCCGGATCGCGGGTATGCCGCTGGAAAGCTTCTGCCGGGAACTGGACCTACCCTACGACGAAGATGGGCTGCGAAAAATCGCCAACGATACGCGAGCTGCGGGTCTGGAAATTATCCGTGCAAAAGGAGCGACATACTATGGCATTGGGACGGCGTTGGCGCGTATCGTAGGCGCCATTCTGCGTGATGAACATGCAGTACTGACAGTCTCTAGCTTAGCGCCGGATTCGATGGGATTGGGCGAAGTGTCTCTGTCCCTTCCAACGATTATTACTCGCGATGGCGTGGCTCGCGTTGTCTCCATCCCACTCAGTGCAGCGGAAAGACAAGCACTCGAGGCTTCAGCAGATACGCTGAAACAGCACATCGCCGCATTGAAGACATCAGAGGCCGCCTTCTTTTAATGCCGAACGAAACGAGGCATGCATTCTTAGGTCTTCGTAACTACCAGTTCCAAGCAGCGCTCACCGTATGCTCCGCAACGTGCTCACTAGGGGTTTAATCAGGCGGCCGTAACGGCAAAGGATTCTTCGAGCGTGTGTACATGTTGTTGATCCAGCCATGCCGCGGGAGTATTCTGTTTGACCAGTTCATCAGTCGCTCTTTTTTGGTGCACGCAATGCATAGCGTGACTGATATATTGCCGCAGCGCGACACTTGTGCACTCACGTAGCGCTGCTTCTCAAGATGAATGGAAGTGTGACATGGCTGTGACAGATGAACCTCCGATCGGCCAACGCGGCAAAAGAGTGTCTCATGTCGACCTCATCCAGTCTGCCGCCAGCGGAGCAGGTGTGCCTTTCGAGCCTGCGGAGGTTTTAGACTCCTGGCGACGCTGCACGATTGAACATCATATCAATCCGGATCGCCCGGCCATGCCGCACATCATTACGGCGAGCGAACTCAGGGCTTCCCGGGAACGTCTTGGCAAGATCCTTGATCTGGCCCAGGAAGAAATCGACCGTTTGTACGCGATCGTAAGCCAGGAGCACTATGTCGTCCTGTTTTGCGATACCCAGGGTATTGCTATTTACCATCGGGGAAATGAGGCGATGGCCGATCAGTTTCGATACTGGGGCATCTGGGTGGGAGGAGTCTGGTCGGAGGAAATTGAAGGCACAAACGGGATCGGCACGTGCATCACTGAACAGAAGCCAATCATCGTCCATCGTGACCAGCATTTTCGCACCCGGCACATCGGACTCAGCTGTTCCACCGCGCCGATTTTTGACGCTACCGGTAAGCTCGTAGCGGTACTCGACACATCATCTATGACTCCGTCCACTTCGGATCGATCGCATGCGATGGCCCTGGCTGCGACAACCGCCTCCGCACGCGCAATCGAGGAACGGCTATTCCGCGAGTGTTATTCCCAGACCTGGAATGTTGCTGCGGTTCCGGCCGACGAAAGCGGGCCGGCTCTGCTGCTGGCTGTCGACGACGATCGGCGCATCGTTGGAGCTGACCGGGTTGCGCGTCTCGCCTTTGCTCTCGATGAAGAGATTCTGAGGCAAGGCTTATATCTCTCAAAGGTATTTACCCATGACTCATCACTTTTCCGGAGGACTGCTGGACAGGACATAGCAGTTCCTTTGACGCGTACCGGTAGTGCCGACCCATGGCGCGCGTTGATTACTGCTCCGGGGCCGAAGGCCTGGCGAAGCTTTAGCGACAAGACGGCACACTCAAGGCCAAGGATCAGCATGCTGGGCGCCTTACCGATAGCAGCGTCGACAACAGATAGTCATGGCGGCCTGGCGCCCGGCATCACGCGCCGTATCAGCGAGTACATTGACTCGCATCTTGGTGAGAGCATCAGTCTCGAGGCAATGGCTGAAATGGCAGGCCTATCGGTGAATCATTTCGCGCGTGCTTTTCGGCAGTCTACTGGCTTAGCACCGCATGCCTATTTGGTGCAGCGACGTATCGAACAAGCCGAGCGCCTGCTCTCTCGTACCGATTTGCCTCTTTCCCAAATCGCGCTCGCAGTCGGTTTCGCTGATCACAGCCACTTCGCAAGACATTTTCGTCGACTCACTGGAGCGACGCCGAGCGTTGCTCGGTGGCAGCAGCGCTAAGGCAATTCTTCCAACACCAAACAAGTGAACAAAATGTTTACTTGCTCACGCGCGATGACTCGCGAAAGTTGTCCGCCACGCCTGCAGGGCCTCACTGGACTGATCGCGGCCGCTATCGGTGTTTGCCAGAGATTGGATTGCCAACTCACGAGCAATGATTATGTCCCGGCGTGAGCATCCGAGAAGAGTCGAGCAATCTTCGTCAGACTGCCTCTCCAGAACCGACATCACGAAGACAAAACGCTCGAAGGCATTGAGTGCGACAATGGCGGCGAAGAGGTTGTTTTTCCCAGATCGTACCGCCCCTTTGAGGCTGATAAAGGAAAGGCTGTTTGTGTGCTCTCGCTCTGGCATGATCATCTGGATTGCATGTTTAAGGATCGCCCGCCGAGCCCACCATCGCGCCCACTCCATGAAGACACCCATTCCTTCCTCGCATTCTCCTAGCCCGCTAACAAAGCACTGTTCAGCTTTATCATTGTCTGCGGTTAGCAAGAACGAGAGCAGGTACAGGCTGTGCATCTCGTCGGTGAAGATCTCGCAGAAATCGTCAACAGTCGCGTATCTTACAGGTCTTTCGTCAAAAGTGCGTATCTGCTGCAACATAGTTACCTCTCTTGTTCCTAAATCCGTTCAAGCGTTCAATTGCATTTGGGTGCTGGCGTGTTCAGAGGGCATACGATCCACTTCGTTCATTCTGAGTGAAGTGGATCTGCCTGCAATGCCTGAGTCGCCGCTTGCGCGTCGCAATGGAACGGATGCGAAGTGTCGGTGAGTGGGCACGACTGCCATTGGGTTGGCGCGACCGAAACGTGCAAATACATCATTCATCGTTTCCTGAATCCGAGTATTTGGTCGGTGCAATCTGCGGGTCGCCTTCGCGGCAAGCTTGGTAAGCAGGAAACGGTTTGAAACATACGCTGTAGCGCCGAAGACTAGATCGGAACGCATGGTGTCCTCCTAAAGGGATCGAAAGGCTGATTTGTTACGGCCATCTCCGTCTGCCTCATATTCACGGGCCTGAGGACAGTCCATTGACAAGCCGCTACTTCCTGTCGAAGTTACGAAGCTCACAGCCAGAGTTGACATTTGCCCTCCTGAAGGGAGAATGATGAAAGTGTGGCAGCAGCAGCGTCCGGAGTCTTGGACGAAACCGCCGTCGCCAGAACGTTCTTGCTCAATTGTCATGGGGTGTATGTTGCTGGAATCGCCTTATCGAAGTCTCCAGCCGGCCAATCGCATGGAATGATTGCAATAGATAGTGCAATTTCCAGCGGAACTGTAACCAACGACTGTCTGAAACCATCCTAGAAATGGACGCTATGGGTTACGAAACAGGGAAATTGTTGGTAGTGGAGTCGGACGAGGCTCTCAGGGAACACATCGTCGCGGTGCTGAGCGATGCGGGATATGAGGTATCGACCGACTACCGTGAAGGAATGAAAGCAGTCTTCGCCTTGGAGCCTGACGCAGTTGTACTGGGTGCCGATCCGCCCCAGCTCGATTGTTGCGACCTTCTTTCTGAAATCAAGGGTTCTGAGCACACTCGCAACATACGCGTTGTGATGCTATCTCCGGGAGGATCAACCGAGCGCACTCGGGGGCTGGATCTCGGGGCCGACGACGTGCTGTCACTGCCCTTTGACTCACACGAATTACTGTCGCGGATACGTTCGCAATTACGGAATAAATCAATCGCGGACGAGTTTGGAAAGCGCCTGCGCTTTGCGGAGGAAAATCGAAACGCCACCCAGCAGGTGGTCACAGCAGTCAACGAAGAACGGCGGACGCTTCGGATTGGCGTCCTGGCGACTGTTGCCGTGCTTATCGTTGCTGGCTTGACCTTTTTCTTCTTCTATCGTCGCGGTCAGGAACAGAATACCCGGGTTTATGCTGCGATTACTCGACTACAGACAGGCGTACTGACGCAACAACGGTTGATGGAACGCTCGCGTCAGGCCGTTGCAGGCGCGGAACCCGGCCCAGCGCAGGCGAGTGATTCGCAGAAGCTTCAACTTCAGAGGAAGAGCGAAGACCTGAGATCGCAAATTGCCACCAACAAGACGGACGACACTTCCGCTTTGCAAGATCAGTTAACCACAGTAGAAGGCCGGCTTCAGAAGCTCGAGACCGAGGGCCAGGTTGCGCAGACGATTATCCAGACCTATGAGCCGAGCGTTTGCCTCGTCCATGTTGTGCTTGGCTTCCGCGACCATACTTCGGGGTTGAGGTTGCACTATGCTGGAGTGACAAGCAGTGGCGATCCAACAACCGACGAACACAATAACCCCCTCGTGAGCCTCTCCGGAATTGGTCCTGAAGTGCACATGGATGTTTTTGGCACTGGGTTTCTCGCCTCTGCCAGCGGAGAAATCCTCACAAATCACCACGTGGCCGAGCCATGGTGGCAGAACGATGATTTGAAGGAGATGCTTGATCAGGGCGTTGAGCCAGAGATCACAGAGATGACTGCATATTTCCCGGGTGTTCCACATGGCATCGCCATCAACACCGAGAAAATTTCCTCTACCGCGGACGTTGCTGTCCTGAGAGCGAATGTTTCAGATCTGGGAATCAAGCAGATTGCGCTTGCCGACCATCCACATTCGGCCGTCAGCGGCAACCCTGTCGTGCTACTTGGATATCCGACTGCTCTTGATGCAATTCTGGCTCGTGCAGGCGCAGCGACACTCCAGTCCATCGCGACTACCTCCAAAGGCGATCCGCAGCAGGTGATGGAAGAACTCGCCCGCCGCCACCTGATCAGGCCTATCGCCACCCAGGGGCACATCGGCGACGTGCTTCAGGACAAGATTGTTTATGATGCCCAAACCACTTCAGGCGGCTCCGGCGGTCCGCTTTTCAACAACGAAGGCAAAGTGATAGGAATCAACTTTGCCATGGTGCGCGAGTTCGGCGGATCGAATTTCGCCATCCCTGTTGCTTTCGGAAAGTCACTTCTGAAACCTTAGGCCGGACAGAACACAACTCCTCGAACACGCTATAAATACCAATAAATTGGGCTGTCTTTAATTGGATTCATCCCAAGTTGAGTCCAGCGTTTGCGGATAAAGGCGCCAAGATCGGCATCAGTTCGGATTCGCATGCCTGCACCTCAGTACTTAAGACAGTACCGAGCGGTGACATTTCTTAATGGAATCGAACAGCGACGTGGAGCATATCCACAGCGTTTCCTCATTCGTGTAACGCGAAAAGGGAATTGTGAGTGGTCAGAGGTTTAGACCCCTCAATCTCCTTCACCCGCGAATTCATAATTTCATTTATGGTTATCAGTGCGAAACCGCCTTGAAACTGGCTGTCGCTTTGGAGCGATCTTCCATGTCTAGAATCCATCCTCGTTTCTCTTCAATCTGCTTGTTCTTCATGTTTCTAATTGGCAATTTGTTGGTTTCATCAAGCGCTGCAGCCGCAGATGATCCGGAACGAGGTTCATTGAACAAGCAGGAGAGGTTGGAATGGTTTCAGGATCAGGGCTTCGGATTGTTTATTCATTGGAGCGTCGACAGCCAGCTAGGTGTTGTCATTAGTCACTCACTCGTAGGCGCATCCGAGGACTATACCGATCGTTTCTTTAATGACTTGCCAAAGTCTTTCGATCCCGATCGGTTTAATCCAGTAGATTGGGCGCGTCTCGCGCATCTCGCTGGCGTCCGATATGTAATGTTCACGACCAAACATCATTCCGGTTTTGCGATGTTCGATACCGCGACCACACCATTTGGAATTATGAATACGCCCTTTCATCGCGATATCACGAAGGAAGTTTTTAACGCCTTTCGTGCGGAGGGGATTGCCGCAGGTGTCTATTACTCCCCTGATGATTTTTGGTGGCTGCACCAGCATGGCAAGACCATCGAACGCTCCGTTCCCGAGGTTCAGCCACGCAACAATCCTGGCCTCATGCAATATGACCAAACTCAGCTCCGTGAATTACTGACACACTACGGCAAGATCGACGCGCTCTTTTTGGATGGTGAGGCAGTTGGGCTGCGCGATCTCGCGTGGAAGCTGAATCCTGACATCATTGTGACCCGTGGCGCGATCAAAACGCCCGAGCTTACTGTTCCGGGCATGCCGCTTCCAGGCGCCTGGGAAACCTGTATGACCATGGGAACAGCATGGCAGTATCAGCCTCAAAACGAACACTATAAGTCAGGAGGCGAGTTAATCCGCCTGCTGGTCCAGACACGCGCAAAGGGTGGCAATTTTCTGCTGAACGTAGGGCCGAAGCCTAACGGTGAACTGCCCATCGAAGAGGAAGAGCGCTTGCGTGAGATCGCGCTCTGGATGTTTGTGAACTCCGACGCAATTTATGCCGTCCGTCCCTGGGTCATTACAAACGAAGGCGACATCTGGTTCACGAAAAAGAAAAACACCAACACCCTGTACGCAATCGTCGAATCTGATACCCCGTGGCCACGTGCAACCTGGAAGGAATTTACACTCCATTCGGTTCGCGCGACAGACAAGACCCAAGTAAACGTCTTAGGCCAGAGCGACCAGGTGGAGGAATATCATCCTGAAATCAAACCTAAATCAACCTGGCATCAGGAAGAGGATGGTCTTCAAGTGATGCAGACGCAACGCCTGCAAGACAATTTCCGATGGCCCAACCCTGCCGTGTTGAAGATCACAAATGTCGAGCCGGCACTGAATCCCCCACATGTACAAACCACTGGCTCAGCACCTGGGTCATCAGGTCAGCAGGAGGTACTTGAGGGAGCCGTGCTCGATATGGGCGACCGCTCTTCGCTCGAAGTCGGCTTTGAATATCGGCCGATTCTCGGTGAAGATGTCAATTCGCGTTCTTCTACCTGGACTGCAACGCCGACGCAAACCATCTCCAAGCCAGGTACCTTCAAGATTGCTGTGGATGGGCTGGATCCAAAAGGTGCTTACGAGTTTCGCGCCGTCATTCGCCATCCGTTGTTGCCGCTCTATGGTTTAGAGATCACGATGAAACACTAACCCCATTGCATGACCGCTGTGCCACAAGTAATTTCCTTTAGTTGTTCCAGCAGGAGATGTTCCATATGAGAGATAAGCGTGCGCTGTTCATGGTTGTATGCGCGATAGTAGCAACGATCGGTCTCGCCTACGGT
>Ga0206811_1060_pt1 | contig 31021 bp, 25 predicted proteins | sample Alteio_BWOrgCont_53_FD_152886 | JGI IMG/M metagenome (GOLD analysis project Ga0206811, IMG submission 152886) | Enriched cells from forest soil in Barre Woods Harvard Forest LTER site, Petersham, Massachusetts, United States -... | ecosystem: Environmental > Terrestrial > Soil > Temperate forest >... | reverse complement strand
TACCGGAGCGGCATGGCGCAGCCGGTGAATGAGCTCTGCGACCTGTTCGAAGCTGCCACCGAGAGAGAATTCGGCTCCGGCCGTGTTTTCGATCAAGATGTGGAAGTCGTTGATGTGCGGCTCGAGCCCATCCAGCGATGCTTTGATGGATTCGGCGGCAAGACGCAGCCCTTCTTCGCGGGTAAGGCCGCGCCAGGAACCGGGATGGAGCACCAGGTATTCCGCGCCCAGCGCAAGGGCGCGCTCCACCTCGCCATGGAAGGCGGCAATGGACTTGGCGCGAACTTCCTCGGATTGGCTGCACAGGTTGACGAGGTAGCTAGTATGGATCACGAGCGGCCAGCAATCGTATTTCTGGCGCAGTTCGCGCATCCGGTCGCAATGCTCGGTCGCAAGCTTCGTCGGCCGCCACATGCGCGGACTGGACGAGAAGATTTGAAAGGTGTTGGCGCCCACTTCGTTCGCGCGCTCCGCTGCGGTGTATACCCCTCCAGCGGTTGAGAGATGGATGCCGATGCGTTGTTTTTTCATGCTGTCAAGAGTGTAAAGTCCCAGGTAGACTATACAGCTATACAAGTGTATTGTCGGACGAGAAGATTTTATGCGCACAGTCATTACCGCAGATAAACTGCAGGCCTCAAACCAGACGATTCCGCACCCGGTTGTTGTCGTTGAAGACGGAGTGATTGCGAGTATCGCATCACGCACAGCAAGCACCCTCCCGGACGGAGAAGTAAAGGATTACCCCGGAGCGACGCTGGTCCCAGCCTATTTCGACGTGCACATCCACGGCAGCGGCGGCGCCGATGTGATGGAAGCCACGCCAAGTTCGCTGACGACAATCGGACGGTTTCTCGCGCAGCACGGCGTCGGCTCCTATCTGGCGACTACGGTCTCAGCTTCGGTGGATACGACGTTGCAGTCTTTATGTGGATTGGCGAAATTAATCGGGACCGACCTTGGCGGCGCGCGACCCCTCGGAATTCACCTCGAAGGCCCATTCATCTCGCACGCCAAAAGAGGCGCGCACGCTGACCGCGATCTGCAACTGCCCACAGTCGAACTGTTCAACCGCTTATGGGAGGCATCCGAAGGGCACGTTCGCCTGATGACAATTGCCCCCGAGCTTCCCGGCGCAGACGAGGTAATTCGGCGTGCTGTTGAGTTGGGCGTTCGCATCAGCCTGGGCCACAGCAATGCAGGCACCAGCGACGCTCTGCGCGGCGTGCAAGGGGGAGCAGTTTCGGCGACGCATACCTTCAACGCCATGCGGCGATTCGACCATCGCGATCCCGGCATTCTGGGCGTGGTGCTCGACCGGCCGGATCTCTTTGCCGAGATCATCTGCGACGGACTGCATGTCAATCCAACCGTGGTGCGTATGTTCTGGCGAGAAAAAGGTGCGGACCGGACCCTTTTGGTCACCGACGCCATGAGTGCCACCGGCATGCCCGACGGCAATTACAGGCTGGGCGAGCTTGAGGTTCGCGTGAAGGACGGCAAGTGCATCATCGGCGAAGATACGCTCGCCGGCAGCACCTTGACGATGGATCGCGCCGTGCGGAACTTCGCAGAGTTTACTGGAGTCGAACCTGGCGAAGCGGCTATGCTTGCCAGCCGAAATCCGGCGAGAATGACGGGCTTGGATGCACAGGTGGGCTCACTGGAAGTAGGGCGTGCCGCGGACATCACAGTACTTTCGGCGAAGGGTGATGTCGTCGAGACGATTCTGTGGGGCCGCCAGATGGTCGCGGTGTAAGAGCGAGCATTAAGCCTTGCCGAAGAGACCTGCAGTTCTACCCGACGCGATTGCGAGCCCGCCACAACGCTCCGATCACCGGATCAACCGCCTCCGGTAGAACATGGATCATCGGCAGGCTCTGATGGATCGTTTCCACCATGCTCTCGCGTACAAAGCCCACGCTTTTTAGGATGCCGCCAACATAAGCAACTGCGGGAAGCGGAGCGTCAGGTTCCAGCACGCGCAGTCGGCGAGCGGCATGCACTGCGTTTTCTCCCAGCATCTGGCCTCCAAGTTGAAGAACATGAAGCGCCACTGCATCGCCGGCTTCCGCGCATTCCACAACCAACGGCGCGAGCAAAGAAAAGTCAGGAAGGGGCGTCTGGTTTCCGATGTTGGCCAGATCTCCCAAAGTGTCTGCATGCCAGAACCGCATTACTTTATCAACGATCATGGTGGGCTGCTGAAAGTCATGCGCTCGCAGCGCTCGCTTCAGTCCTTCATGGCCGATCCAATATCCTGAGCCCTCATCGCCAAGAGCAGAACCCCATCCGCCCACATTAAAGGTTTCGCCTGCACTGGTTCGGCCGAGGATGTTAGAGCCCGTGCCGCCAATCACCAGCACGCCTGCCCCGCCTGGAAATGCTGCGTCGAGCGCAGTTGTTTCATCGCCGCAGACAAGAATCTCGCCGCTTGCATAGCGCGAGATGATTTGCTCCATCCACTCCTTTGTTTGCGGGAAGCGCACGCCTGCTGTTCCGACACAGGAAACAGCAACCTGCTTGAGATCGACGCCACTCTGGCGAGAAATTTCTTCGAGCAGCGCGCGCATATTGTCTTCAGCCTGTGCGGCTGAGACGCGCAGCGGCTTGATGCTGCCATTTTGTGTGCGGGCTAAGATCTGGGTTTCGTCAGCAAGTGCGCTGTCGGTTTTCGTGCCGCCAGCGTCAAATCCAAGGTAAAAGGCCATCTTTCTGCTTTCTTCTGAGGATCACCGGGCAGCGTCAGCCAGCGCGCTTGAAAGCACGTTGAGACTGCCATCGGTGGGCGGAGCCTGCAATTGCAGAATCTTCGCGATAAAAGGATAAACGTTCACATTTTCAAAGGGCTTGAGCGTGACGCCGGGACGTATGTCCGGACCAGCGGCAAAGAAGATGGCTTTCATCTCCGGCATCTCTCGCGGATCGTAGCCATGCACCCCAATGTTTGGCGGATGGTCTTCCTCGTCTGCTGCTGGCGCATGCGCGCGTATAGCGTAAGGGCCCTTGGAGACGATGATCGGATCGCCGGAGCGAGGGTTCTGATCATAATGCAGCCATGCAGGCATATGAGCGCGGCGGTAGACAAAGAAATTAGCGTCAGCGGCTTTCAGTTTCTGGTATGCCCTCTCAATATCGGTCTCGGAATTCCCATACAGGAGCAAGCCAACGGTCGTGAAATTAGAGAGATCAGCATATTTATCAAGATCGATCCATGAACCCTCTTCGCGCGCCATGCCATGATCGCTGACAACGATCAGGTCGATAGGCATATGTAGCGCATCGAGGCTCGCATGCAGCTTTCCTATGAGTGCATCGACGTGTTTTACAGCCTCGGCAACCTGCGGACTTCCGGGCCCATACTGGTGCCCGGCATGGTCCACATTGGAGTAGTAAAGAGTAATGAAGTGAGGGCGCTTTTCTTCCGGTAGCTTGAGCCATGCAAGCACCTGGTCGACACGTTGATCGTCAGGGAATTTGTCGTCGTAGTGCAAATAGTAGCTGGGGCGGACATTTTTAATAGCGGCCTCTGATCCCGGCCAGAAGAAGCAGGCCGAGCGCATGCCTTGCTGTTCAGCGAGAACCCAGAGTGGCGTGCCGCCATACCAGCTACCGTCGCTATTCGTTTTTGAATCATTGTAGGCGTAGCGTTCTTTCCTCTGCTCATCGTAAAAACTCATGGCGACGATGCCGTGGTGCTCCGGATAAAGACCGGTGACAAGCGTGTAGTGATTGGGGAAAGTGACGGATGGATAGGAAGGAATCATGCCTTCAGGAGCGTCAGCGCCTTGTTTCGCTAAAGCAAGCAGATGCGTGGCGCCGTATTTCCTGGCGTAGTCGTAGCGAAAGCCGTCGAGCGAAACCAGCACGACATAATGCTTCTGCTCCTGGACGAGAGCATTCGGCCCATTGTCGACAGTAATGACAGGAGTGGCCTGCTGCGCTTGTGCCAGAGAAAGAAAACCGCAAAGCAGTAATGTCGATACGAGGAGGCGAAGCCGGGTCAGCATGATTTGTTTCTCTCGAACAGATTACTTGATCGTTCGCCTGTGGTGCATGGATTGGTCGATAATTGGGAGTCGAGCAAGACTGGAGCCTTATGCAGAAGCCATCTCGCCGGACATTTTTGATGCTCGGAACGGCAGCCAGTAGCGGGATTCTTTTTCACCGCCGAATACCCTTGTTTGCGGAACCAGCCGTGCCGCTGGAGCAGTTCGAGTATTCCGATGTGCAACTGCTGGATGGCCCGATGCGGCAGCAATTTGCAACAAACCACGCATTTTTTCTGGCCATCGACGAAGATAAGTTGCTCAAGCCCTACCGAGAGCGCTCTGGCCTGCCCGCACCTGGCGAAGATATGGGCGGCTGGTATGACAACAATCCCGACTACGATTTTCAGCACAACAATGCGCGCGGTTTTGCGCCCGGACATAGTTTCGGTCAATACGTTTCCGGTTTGGCGCGAGCTTACGCCATCACGGGTGATAAACCTACTCAAGCGAAGGTGCAGCGGTTGACGCGGGCTTATGCGGCGACCATCAGCGACAAGTTTTATGAAGATTTTCGCTTTCCCGCTTACACCTATGACAAGCTGGTGTGCGCCTTGATCGATGCGCATCAATTTGCGGGCGACGCAGATGCCTTTGCCATCCTGAATAAGACGACGGACACCGCGCTGCGGCACCTGCCGAATAGGGCTTTGTCGCGCACGCAGCAGTGTGAGCTGCCGCACAAAAATATCTCGTATTGCTGGGATGAGAGCTACACGCTCCCGGAGAATTTGTTTCTTGCCTATACCCGTGGAGCGGGAGCGCGATACCGCGAACTGGGTGCGCGCTACCTGGAAGACGATACCTATTTCAATCCACTGGCGAACGGGGAAAACGCACTGGTCGATCAGCACGCCTACAGCCACGTCAACGCGCTCAGCTCCGCGATGCAGGCGTACCTGGTGTTGGGCAGCGAGAAACATCTGCGGGCAGCAAAGAATGCTTTCCAGATGATCGTGAGTGAACAAAGCTTTGCTACTGGCGGATGGGGGCCGGACGAAAATTTCTGGAAGCCAGATACAGGCGCGCTGGCAACCAGCTTAACGAAGACACACAGCAGCTTTGAAACGCCCTGCGGCGCATATGCGCATTTTAAGCTGACACGCTACCTTATGCGCGTGACCCGCGACAGTCGCTATGGAGACAGCATGGAGCGCGTGCTTTACAACACGATTCTGGGCGCAAAACCGCTGCTGGAAGACGGCTCCAGCTTTTATTATTCGGATTACAACGACGCGGGCATCAAAAGCTACCATCCTGACAAATGGCCATGCTGTTCTGGCACATTTCCGCAGATCACTGCCGACTATGGAATCAGCTCATACTTCAAAGACGATCAGAATGTATATGTGAATCTTTATGTACCGTTACGTCTTACCTGGAAGCAGAACCAGACACGCTGCACGCTCCACCAGGAGACGCAGTACCCGTGGAGCAACGAGACGGCTATCACTCTCTCGCTCGCGCGACCGGAGACATTCGGCGTGGCACTCAGAATCCCTGCTTGGGCTGGTGCAAAGACGCGTGTTTCGATCAATAGCAGGCGTGCTGACACGCCACTTGATCCAGGCACTTTTGCCACGCTGCGCCGCACATGGAAGGACGGCGACCGCATCGAAGTGGAATTTGAGATGCCCATGCGCCTGGAGGCTATAGACGCACAGCATACGGATCAAGTTGCGCTGTTGCATGGCCCCATGGCGCTGTTTGCCATGCGGGATACGGATTCTGCACTAGGTCTGACGCGTGCACAACTCTTAAACGCACAGCCGATTTCCAGCGGAAGTGAGTGGCGGATGATCTCCCCTGCCGGAGAGGTGCAGCTAAAGCCATTCGTAAACATTCACAATGGACGATACCGACTCTATCAGCAAGTGACGGCATAAAGCGTCGTTGAAGCCATGAAGCTGCCGCCAGCTTTTCTATGGGCTGCACTCGGGACCGTCTGATATGATCGCGCCACATTCTCAGACCCGTTTTGGAGGCGCAATCCAACATGCGCGTAGGTCGCGTTGCTTTTTCAGGGATACTTGCCATGACACTCTCTTTTGTCTTTGCCCCAGCGGCGGAAACCTCCTTAAAACTGAAGGTTCCCGAGATCAAATATGAGACATACACGCTGCCGAATGGACTGCAGGTGATTTTGACCGAAGACCACCGCCTTCCCATTGTCGGCGTTGATCTCTGGTATCACGTGGGTCCGGTGAAGGAGCGTGCGGGCCGTACAGGCTTTGCGCATCTCTTCGAACACATGATGTTTGAAGGTTCGAAACACGTTGGCGAAAAGGCGCACTTCAAATATCTGGAGGCGGCGGGAGCTTCCGATATCAACGGAACGACCTCGTTTGATCGCACAAATTATTTTGAGACGCTGCCCTCAAATCAGCTGGAACTGGCACTATGGCTCGAAAGCGATCGCATGGGTTTTCTGCTTGACACGTTGGACCGGCAAAAGCTGACAAACCAGCGCGATGTGGTGCGCAATGAGCGCCGTCAGAGCGTGGAAAATCAGCCGTATGGTCTGGTGGATGAAGTGCTAGTGCAGGCGCTCTTTCCGGAAGATCATCCCTACCATGCGGACGTAATCGGATCGCATGCAGATGTTGAAGCCGCACGGTTGGAAGATGTGCGTCAATTCTTCCAACAGTTCTATGCGCCGAATAATGCCACGATCGCCATCGCCGGCGATATCGATAAGGCAAAGACGAGGGCATTGCTCGAAAAGTATTTTGGGCCAATTCCGAAAGGGCCCGATGTGCCGAAGGTTGATGTGGTTACGCCGGCCATCACATCGGAAAAGCGCATGACTGTTACTGATACTGTGCAACTGCCTAAGGTTGAGTTTGCCTGGCTTACTCCGCCTGCCTTTGCGCCGGGGGATGCCGACGCTGATTTTGCCTCATACATTCTGGGTGGGGGGAAATCGAGTCGGCTCTACCAGAAGCTTGTCTATGAGCAGCAGATTGCGCAGTCAACGGAATGTTACAACCAGTCGCAGGCTTTGAGGTCGTGGACGACCTGTGAACTGATCGCCCGTCCCGGCGTCACCGTAGAACAATTGGAGAAGGCAGCGGACGAAGTCATCAACGGCTTCCTGCAGAGCGGTCCGACGCAGGCTGAGATCGAACGCGCCCGCAACACGACCGAGGCGCGAAAGATTCGCGGCCTGCAGCGTGTGGGTGGATTCGGCGGCATTGCCGATACGCTGAATTACTACAACCAGTACACCGGCGATCCGGGATATCTGCCCAAAGACCTTGCGCGTTACGATGCGCTAACCGTGGCCAGTGTGCAGAAATATGCACAGGACAACCTGACGCAAAATCAGCGTGTCACCGTATATGGCATTCCCGGTAAGAAAGTAGTGGATGACGTGCCGCGCAGCCCTGCCGATACCGACTCGAACGTAAAAATTCAGCCGGAATACTCCGCAGATTTCGACCAGACGCAGGTATGGCGCAAGAATCCGCCACAACCCGGTCCGCAACCAAAACTCGCGCTGCCCGAGCCGCGGATCTTTACATTGGCAAATGGTTTGAAGGTTTATCTGGTGGAGTCGCATGAACTGCCGGTCTTCAGTGCATCGCTAGTGACGCTTGGCGGCAGCGAAGGCGATTCACCCAGAAAGCCGGGTGTCGCCGGATTTACAGCCGCGATGCTGACCGAAGGGACAACAAACCGCACAGCTCCGCAAATTGCCGATGACACGGATCAGATCGGTGCGAGTCTCAGCAAGAACGCGGGCAACGACAATGCCTATGTGCGGATGAGCGCATTGAGCAATGTTGCAGATCCTGCGCTGAATCTTCTTGCCGACGTAAGCCTGAATCCGGCATTCAGCGATAAGGAAATTGACCGCATCCGCAAGCAGCGCCTCACGACTCTCCTGCAGATGAAGGACGAGCCGGTACAGGTGGCGTTTACGGTCGCGGATCGTGCCCTTTACGGCGCGGACAGTCCTTATGGATACCGCAGTATCGGTACCGAGGCTTCGATCAAAGCGACAACGCGCGCAGACCTCGCTAGTTTTTGGCAGGAACGCTACGTGCCGGCGAACTCGGCTCTCTTTTTTTCTGGCGATCTGACAGAAAAGCAAGCGCGAGACCTCGCAGAAAAATACTTTGGGAAATGGTCGGCAAAGGGCACCGTTTCACAGCCGCCGCCTGCGCCGGCTCCTCCAACACGCCGTGTCATTCTTGTGGATGTGCCAGGGGCTCCGCAAACTGCCATCTGGGCTGCGGGAATTGGCGTGCCGAGATCGACGCCGGATTTTGCGTCACTCAATGTAGTCAACACCATGTTGGGAGGGCTCTTCTCCAGCCGCATCAACATGAACCTGCGCGAGCAGCACGGCTATACGTATGGTGCTTTCAGCCTCTTTCAGTTCATGCGAGGAAGCGGACCGTTCTTCGCTGGAGCTTCTGTACGCACGGACGTGACAGGCTTGGCAGTGCACGAGCTCTTCGCGGAGTTAGATCGCATTCGTACCAGCCCACTGACGGAAGATGAGCTGAAGCGCTCGAAAGACAACCTGATTCGCAAGCTGCCCGGGGATTTCGAGACCGTGGAGGAGACATCGGGCAAGATGTCCGATCTCTTCACCTACCAGCTTCCCCTTGACTACTATCGCGCATATCCTGCACAGATCGATGCCGTTACTTCTGAGCAGGCAGCAAGCGCAGCCCTGAAGTATATCCACCCGGAGAATATGATTCTCATCGCTGTGGGCGATAAGGCAAAGATTCAACCGGAAATTGAGAAGCTCAATCTCGGGCCAATTGAGGAATGGAATACGGACGCAGAGCTGCTGAAGAAGTGACGGATACTAAAAGGCCTGCTAATGAAGCGGGCTTTTTTTGTGCAGCAAATCAAAGATGAAGTAATAGAACTGTCGCGCAAACGATGAATCCCGCAACGCCAAACCCAATGCCTAGATACCAATAGGCGCGCTGTCGCGTAAGCAACGTAATCGAGGTCACAACCAGTCCGATTTCGAGCAGGGCCTCACCGAGATCGAAGCGATTCCCTTTCCGTTCTGCGCGGCGTACTTCAGCCTCGTAGTCATGAGCTTTGTCCTGTTCTTCTTTCAGGTCGTCAGCCCATTTAGCGGAATGCGATTTGTAGCTATCCATCAGCTTCCGCGCGGCGTCATCATGGATGGCGAGTACGGAAAGCAAGTCCGAGGTCAATTGCGTTTCATTCAGGCGAATCTTCTTTGCCTGATATTCGTTCCACTGATCACTGGCGCGAGCCTGCGCCAGAACCGCTTCGGTATGCGTACGATGGCCGAGCACGGTCGAGATGGCGACCAGCACGGCAAGTACGCTCATGGTAAAACTTACGGGTCGAAGACTGGGGTTCTTCGCTGCCTGTTCGTGCTCTTCCTGTAATTCCTGTGCTTCGTTTGGTTCCATTGTCGCGGAAATCTTCCGTTCAGTGGTTTGATTCTAAATTGTGAAACAAGAAGCGTGTTGAAGGGTTTAATTTGAGTAGAGCTTGACCGCATTGTCGTGCAAGTAGGCATGCGCAAAGGTCACGGCCTGCTGCTCGGTGACCTCGTGATTCAGGATCATCTCTGTGAGAGCCGCCGCCAGTGCAATACGCGCTGAGCGAACCGCAATCCAATAACTCTCTTCCGCTCCTACTGCTTCGTTAAAAGGAAACGCATCGGAGCCAAATACGATTTTATCCGGATACAACAGCAGCCAATGACGCAGAACATTCTTAAAATCCGCCGGGTAAAGATAAAGCCCCATCAGCGATGAATCGAGATAAACATTCTTGCGCGCAGTCAGCCAGATGGACTGCTCCTGAAACGGATAGCCGCCATGCAGCAGGACAAACGTCGTGCTGCCATATCGCGGATCGCGCAGTACGTTTTCGAGGTTAAGTGCTGTGCTGTTGGAAACGCTATAGTAGTCGCCAACACCGACCGCCGTGTGAATCTGCACGGGAAGATGCAGCCGACCAGCCTCGCTGATGAGATAACGGAAGAGATAGTCCTGAAAATCCCGGTACTCTGTTTCTGATGGAATCCCGCCGCTTCGATACTTCTCGTATACAGCTTCGGCCATTTGTTTCGACGGATCGCCAAAATTAAGAGAGCGAAAGTAGCCGATCTCAAACTTGATGCCGACGCCTCCGTTCTTTTGATTGTGTTTAACGAGACGGGTTGCGAATTGGAGGTAATCGTCGAATGTCGCGGGAAGCTGTTGCAGGCTTTCCTGGGCGAGTTCGCTGTGCAACTTCTTCTCCTGCATCGGAACATAGACGGCCAAATCCCCATTGCGCGCGATCACGGCATGGTTGTCAAAAGGAAAGAGGAGAGAGTCGACAAAGAAGACCCAGAGGAAGCGCTTTGGTGAGAGATATGGTCCGAGCACGACGCGATTGGCGACTGCCTTCTCGATGTTTAAGCGGTCGAGGATAGTGTCGAAATACTGATAGCCTTGCTGCTCCTGTCGTAGTGCAGCTTTCTTTTTCACAAGCCATTGCAGATGCTCCGGCGAGTGATCGTCATACGGATAACCGAAGAGTGCTTTTGAAGCAGCGATGAGCTCAGGATTATCGTCACGTAAACGGAGCGGTGTGCTCAACTCCGGAGGCGACGTCATCGCGTCTACGTTCGGATCGTCTGCGAAGCCCGGGTGACCATGATTGTCGAAGATTGGGATCGCGTTGATGGTCTCGAGCAGCCGATCATACATTTGCTGGTAAGCCGCAGACGGCGCCGGCACTGCTTCGGGTAGCTGCTGCGCGGGAAGCGTAGCAGCCAGAAGAAAAAGCGTCGTCGGAACAATCAATACAGCCTGTCTGCGAAAGAATGACATGGACCAGCCTCTAAATGAATCTAAGGGTGAGGGAGGCTCACTGCATACAAATACCATGCCGCATGGGGCAGCCACTCCTCTGTCCAGCGCCAGTCCTCATCCTTACCCGTGACGGCAAATCCTTCGTTGAAGGCAATGCCGTCTTCATTATCCATCGCGGCGGTAACGCCGTTGATGATCGCTCCCGGCGCGTTTGTGTATTTATAAGAGCGGAAGAACATGTAAGGGGCGTTGTTATGACCGCTCCCCATCAGCATGCTGGCGTCGTAAGGGTTTCGTCCCAGAATCCAGTGCAACTGGTTCCAGGCATAGCTCTCCAGTTGCGATTGGAAAGCCGGATTCGCAGCGAACAATGGCGCAGCCAGACGAGCGGCACAGGCCAGAGAGCCAAGGCGAGCATTTTCTCCCTGCCACCACGGCGCCGCTTCCGTGTCATGCGGAAAGAAGAAGGCGCTGCGTATCTGTCCATTGCCCATCTGCACAAGTTGCCGCGCATAGCCGAATGGATTGTTGTTCTCATCTGTCACGCTAAGCTCAAAACGGAGGGAGCGCTCTACGGTTGTGCGCACTTGCTCCTGCTTCGCAGTATCTGCGATCTGCAAGTACTCGAGCAGACTAATCACTGGCAATCCAGCATCGGATGGGTGGAAGTATGGCCGCTTCGCATCGTCGGCACGCCAGTAATCGCGATACGCCCCCTCTGTGGTAAGTCGCGCCATAAGCTGTTCGGCTCTCTTATCAGCTGCAGCGCGGTAGACCTGCTTGTGTGTTGCCTGATAAAGCGCCGTCGCAGCCATCAACGCGCAGTAGTCGTCGAGTATGTTTTCTTTTCCATCGTTGAGCAACTCGCTATTGTGTGCGTTGAGAAACTGAAAAGCATCTTCCGCTGCGCGGAGATAGTCCGCGTGTGTAAAGTCCCCGTGTTCCGGCATCGTGCTGGCCAGCGCCAAAGCGGCGATTGCCATGCCGCCTCCGGCGCGAAAGCTTGCTTCGTAAGCGTGCGGGCCAGACGCAGCTCCAACCCGGGTTGTAGAATCCGACGCGTTCTTCTTGATCTGGGTGCGCCAGTTTGGGTTGCCGATCGCTCGATCCTTCGCCAGCTTTTCTTTTCCCGGGCCCGATATCGATTCGAAGAACGAGCCCGCGGGTCTTTTCATCCGAACCAGGAAATCAGCTCCGTAGAGTTCCTCATCCAGCAGCCAGCGTTCATATTCGCTGAAGTTGTCATCATGCCTGGTCTCCAATGCCAGGTAGCTTTTCATCAGCGTCCATACCACCAGCGGCACCTGCTGCGGATTGAAATACGATGTGGGGTTCTGATGGGAAAGATGAATGCCGTAATCGCCAGTGGCGTCATACCAGCCGCCGTGAACGTCCACAAACCCCGGCTTACCATCTGGAAGGGGCAGATGGCTGTCGGCGCGATCAATCAGGCCGCTCGACCGTTGCCCCTTAAAGTAATAGAGGACATTCGAAAGCGTGCTTCGCTCGAGCAGATTGTCTTCAATTTCGAATGGGCAGGACCGCACGGTGCCGGTTTCTGTATCTGCTGCGATGGCATAGCGTCCAGGCTTTTTCCATGAAGAAAAATCGGCAGTCCAGAAGGCCCACTTGTCCCACGCATCGACTTGCCCCGATGACTTCACCTCACCACTGAAAACGACCTTGCCCGTATCTGTGTCGATCAACGTAAATTTTTGCGGATGGTCGGTCTTTGTGCCTGCGACAATCGCTTGCTTTGGCGATCGTGTCTCGTAGCCAACGTGATCTACCAGGACCTGCAGTTGCGCAAAGCCGGCCGGCGCAAAGAACCCGCTCAGGCAGGCAGCAAGAAGATACTTCGATGTGTGTATGATTTTCCCATTCCCTTCAGGGCAGTTTTTGCGAATATAAACCATTTCGCAGGGAGTGTACCGCACCTTGCCCGCAGGGAAGAATAGGACATAGGAGACAAAGTTGAAGAGGACCGCACTGCAGCAGACGAAGCTTTATCACCTGGTATCGAACTTTTCCGGCCGCACGCAAATAAGCTGGTGTTATCTGTATTGGTTCCTCTTGTCTGTTCTCTGCCTCAATTCTCCTGCTCTCTTTGCAGGTGTGCCGCCGGTTCAGCAGCCAGTCATCGTCGCCTATGTCTTTCCGCAGCAGGCGGTGCTTCAGCCCGGTGACGTCGCCGCGCGGAAGCTCACTCGCATCAACTTTGCCTTCGCCAATCTGCAGGGCGGCAAAATCGTAACCGGCACCGCATCCGACGCGGCCAACATGGCGGCGCTTATCGCGCTCAAGCGGGAAAACCCATCCCTTACAGTCCTGGTTTCAGTAGGCGGCTGGCTGTGGTCGGGCAATTTTTCCGACATGGCTCTGACAAGCGAGAGCAGACGCGTCTTCATCCAGAGCGTCATCGAGTTCATCGAGCGTTACCAGCTTGATGGACTGGATATTGACTGGGAATATCCCGGCATGGCCGGAGCTACGAACCATTTTCGCCCCGAAGATAAACAGAACTACACGCGCATTCTGGCAGAGCTACGTAAGCAGTTTGATGACGAAGAGAAAAAGCTCCGTCGTCCGCTTTTTCTCACCATCGCAGCCGGTTCCTCCAGCGAGTTCCTTGAACACACGGAAATGGCCGAAGTCCAGAAGTATGTCGATACCGTCAACCTGATGGCTTACGACTATTACGAGCCCGACTCCGATGCCACCACCGGAAACCACGCACCGTTATTCACTGACCCTTTAGATCCGAAGAAAGTCTCGGCCGACAGATCGGTTCAGGAGTTCGAGCAGGCCGGAGTTCCAGCGGGAAAGATCGTATTAGGGGTGCCTTTCTATGGGCATACGTGGGGTCAGGTGCCGGATCAGAATCACGGTCTCTTTCAACCGGGCAAGCCAGTCCCCAACGCCTACGCGAACTTCAGCAACATCTCTGCAAGTATGCTGAACCATGGCTTTACGCGCTACTGGGACGCAGCGGCCTCTGTGCCATATCTCTACAGTCCGGCGCAGAAGATATTTGTGTCATATGAAGACCCGGACTCGCTCGCACCGAAGTGCAAATACGTGCTCGATCACAAGCTAGCCGGTGTCATGTTCTGGGATTACAGCAGCGACCCATCAGGAAAGCTGCTCGACGCCATCGACACCGGGTTGCATCGCAATCCATAGTCAGCCAATACTCGACGTGATGCCTACTGCGCTGCCTGCAACCAGCCGCTTGGGGTGGAATGCGAAATCTCCACCTCCTCAGCGGTCATGTCGACGGAGACATCAGCAAAGAGGGGAGTGCTGAGATAGCGCTCACCTGTATCCGGCAGCATGCATAGGATCTTCGACTCCTTTGGAGCTTCAGCGCTGACGCGCAGGGCGGCTGCAAAGGTTGCGCCGGAGGTGATGCCGACAAAAATTCCTTCTTTACGTGCGAGCTCGCGACTCCATCGCAGTGCTTCCGCGTTTTCGATACGAAGAACCTGGCTGATGACCTTCATGTCCACGGCATCTCCCGTCAGCTTTGCGACGAAGTCCGGGCTCCAGCCCTGTAATGGATGTGGGCGCCACGAGGGGTGGCTTGCCTTTGCCGATCCATCCGGATTCCGCTGCTGCTCGATGCCACTCGATAGCATGGGCGCGTCGTCTGGCTCGCAAACGACGATCTTCGTCTCAGGCCGTTCTTTGGCCAGCACTCGGGCCACGCCCTTCAGAGTGCCGCCTGTGCCAAATCCCGTAACCCAGTAGTCGAGCCGCTCGTCTTTGAAGTCTTCCAGTATCTCTCGAGCTGTTGTACGCGAGTGCATGTCAGCGTTGGCTTCATTCTCGAACTGACGCGTCAGAAACCAACCGTGGGTTTCGGCGAGTTCGATAGCTTTGGCGACCATGCCCAAACCTCTGCCAGCAGCGGGGGTAAGCACGACCTTCGCGCCCAGGAAGCGCATCAGCTTGCGTCGTTCGACGCTGAAGGTCTCCGCCATGGTGACGACCAGCGGATAGCCTTTCTGAGCGCATACCATAGCCAGGCCTATACCTGTATTCCCGCTCGTTGCTTCAATCACTGTCTGGCCGGGCTTGAGCCGACCGGTTCTTTCCGCATCCTCAATCACACCGAGGGCGAGACGATCCTTTACCGACCCCAGCGGATTGAATGCTTCGACTTTGACGAAGAGGTTTACATGCGCGGGGGCCAATCTGTTGATTCGCACCACCGGGGTATTACCGATTGTTTCAAGGATGTTGGCATATCTGTGTCTCACCGGTGGCTCCTTGGGGATGAATCTAGTAATCTGCAAGAGCGCTAGCTTTGATTGTCAAAGCGCCATTTTTCATCAGACCACTTCAGAATACACTCCAACTTCCCAACGCTGCCCGGGCAGCCCCGAATTCTAGACACCCCCGGAAAGCAAGTTAAGAATGAGAGCTCTCATCGCTCGATTTCATCGGGCTCGTATAAGGGCGGTGCGGCTTTAGTCCATCGTGCAACCAAAGATGGTGAGAGAGGCAGCCGAAGTTTGGACAGCTCGGTTGGAACGCTGGTCCTCTATAACGGAGAAACATGAGAAGCCAGGTAAGCAGTTGTCTACCCGAAGGAATCCTGTGGGTGCAGTTCGCTATCAGCTCGGATACGCCCTAATATCGTTCTTTTTGGGGGAATCGTCTCTATTTTTCTATCTTGTATTCGTCAGCTGAGAGCAGTTAGGCTTGCCCCATGCACAAATCTTCAGTCTGCCTTTTAGTGGTGATGGCCGCATGTGCGCACCCGTTTTTTGCGCAAACACAACCTCCGGTTTCCACAAACACTACGCAAACTACGCCACATCCGATGACGCTGGACGATCTTTTCCGTTTGCAGGATGTAGGCGATCCGCAGGTTTCTCCCGATGGAAAATGGGTCGCTTATACGCTCAGCACAATCGACACGACAGCGGATAAGCGGCTCACCGATATCTGGATGGTGAATTGGGATGGCTCAGAAGATATTCGTCTGACCTATGCTGGAGAGAATTCGGCGAACGCTCCACGGTGGAGTCCCGATGGAAAATATCTATCGTTCACTTCGGATCGTCCGGGAAAAGCGAAGGCCGCGCAGGTGTGGTTGCTGGATCGGCGTGGCGGCGAAGCGCGTCAGCTTACCGATGTAAAGGGGAAGTTGTCATTTTATGCGTGGTCGCCCGATGCGAAGAAGTTATTGCTGGCGATTGCCGAGGACAAAGAGGCCGAGGCGGCTGAAAAGAACAAGGATAAAGACAAAGAAAAGCCTAAGCCGATTGTGATGGATCGTTACCACTTCAAGCAAGATATCGAAGGCTACATATCGTCGGAGACAACTCCAACACTGCTTTATCTATTCGATGTAGAAACGCACAAGCTGGAGAAGCTGACCACGGATGCGAAATATGACGAGCGGAATGCCGCATGGTCGCCGGATGGAACGCAGATCGCGTATGTCAGCAATCACGATCCTGATCCGGACCGGACGACGAATACAGATGTATTTGTGGTAGAGGCGAAACCGAATACAGCTGCGAAAAAGTTAACAACATTCAATGGTCAGGATGGCGGCCGTCTGGCGTGGAGTCCGGACAGCAAGCTGATTGCTTATCTGCATGGCAGCGAGCCGAAATATCTTGAGTACAACCAGAACCAGTTGGCTGTCGTTACGGCAACGGGCGGTGAGCCGCGCGTGCTAACGGCGAAGCTGGACCGCGCCGTGTCTGCGCCTGTTTTCGCAAACGATGATAAGTCGATAACTGTATTGGTGACGGATGACCGGTCGGAATACCCCGCGTCTGTGTCATTCAGCGATGGAGCGGTGAAGCGTCTGATCGAGAGTTCGGGATCGGCGATGGCGCAGAACCAGGCTGGTGACCATGCGGTTGTTGTGTGGTCTACCGATGCGGCACCTTCCGAAGTTTTTGCGTTTGAGGATGGCAAACTGCGAAAGCTTACTTCCCACAATGATGCGTTGATTGCGCAGCTGAAGCTAGGCGAGACGCGCGATCTGCAGGCAAAGACAAAAGATGGGGCCGATGTGCACGCGCTGTTGACATTGCCTGTTGGTTACCAGCCAGGACAAAAGTATCCGATGCTGTTACGAATTCACGGGGGGCCGGATGGACAGGACGCCCACATGTTTGTCCCAGAGCGACAGCTCTTTGCCGGTCATGGCTATGCGGTGCTGAATGTGAACTATCGCGGCAGCGCCGGACGTAGTGCTGCATATCAGCAGGTAATCTTTGCCGATTGGGGCGACAAGGAAGTGATCGACCTACTGGCGAGCGTGGACGAGGCAGTAAAAGAAGGCGTCGCCGATCCGGATCGCCTCGGTGTGGGTGGCTGGAGTTATGGTGGCATTCTCACCGACTACACGATCGCCAGCACGAACCGCTTTAAAGCAGCGATTAGTGGCGCGGGAACAGGGAATCCGATCGGCTTTTATGGTGTCGATCAGTACATCATTCAATATGACCAGGAGTTAGGGCCACCATGGAAAAACTTTGATGTTTATCAGAAACTCGGTTATCCATTTCTACATGCAGACCGGATTCACACGCCTACCTTGTTCATGGGAGGCGATAAGGATTTCAATGTGCCGCTGATGGGCGGCGAACAGATGTACCAGGCACTACGCGGCCTGAATGTGCCGACGGAGTTAGTTGTCTACCCAGGGCAGTTTCACGGATTCACGCAACCTAGTTTTATTCGCGACCGCTATCAGCGATATTTCGACTGGTATGACAAATATCTGATGCCGGCGACCGCAGCGAAGAAGTAGCTTTTGTGGGTATATTTTTGTTGCGGCACTTTTAAGCAACGGAAGCCCGTGCCTGCATAACAAGGCGAGAGAATGCTACCCTCAAGAGTGATCTCTACCATGCATGGAAGCCCTTTAAAACAGCAACCTGACAAGGTTGGAAGTAGCCCAATTGATCTCACATCCGGGACGCGTTTTGTTCGCGCGTGCCTGCGACAGCCTGTCGATCGAACGCCTGTATGGTTTTTGCGGCAGGCAGGGCGTTACATGCCGGAATATCAGGCGGTGCGTAAGCACCATTCGCTGCTGGAAATCTGCAAAAAACCTGAACTTTCTGCCGAAGTGACGATTACGGCGGCGGAAAAGCTGGATGTCGATGCGGCGATTATCTTTGCCGATCTGCTTCTGCCGTTTGAGCCGATGGGCCTCGACTTTGAGTTTCAGGCCGGTGAAGGGCCGGTAGTTCATAAGCCAGTGCGCACGTCCGAAGACGTTGCGCGGTTGCGCACGGATCGCGCGTCTGAGCTCGGATATGTGGCTGAGTCGATTGAGAAAGTTGTGGCTCACTTCAAAGACCGCATCGGTATCATCGGGTTCTGCGGCGCTCCGTTTACGCTGGCCAGCTACATGATCGAGGGCGGTAGTTCGCGCAATTATGTTGAGACGAAAACGATGATGTACCGCCACCCGGATACGTGGCGCCTCCTGATGGAAAAGCTCGTCACCGTGCTGCGCGAATATGCGCAGCAGCAGGTAGAAGCCGGCGCTGACGTCATCCAGGTCTTCGACAGTTGGGTGGGGGTACTGAGCGTCGAAGACTACCGCGACTTCGTATTGCCTATTACGAAGACGCTGGTGCGCGAGGTGCAGGCGCTGGGTGTGCCCGTGATCTATTTCGGCGTGGAGACGATGAGCCTGTTGCCGGCGATGCGCGAGACAGGCGCGGACGTATTGGGCCTCGACTGGCGCACCCCGATTGGCGCGACATGGAAGTCGCTCGATTATGCATGCGCGGTGCAGGGGAATCTTGATCCAATTACGTTGTTTGCCGAGCCCCCATTGATTCGGGAGCGGGTGAAGCAGATTCTTACCCAGGCCGGAGGTCGGCCGGGGCACATCTTCAACCTGGGGCATGGGATTGTGCCGGGTACGCCGGTTGAGAATGTGCAGGCGGTCGTCCGGTTTGTGCGGGAGCTGTCTGAAGAGGTGAGCCATGGGTGATCATGCTGCCGTGCTGCTGCTTGCGCACGGTACGCCGGATACTTTGGATGAGATTCCCGAATACCTGCGGAATGTAACGAGTGGGCGGACGATGCCGGAGTCGGTGATCGAAGAGATACGGCACCGGTATTCGCTGATCCGGCACAGTCCGTTGACGGAGCTGACATTGACGCAGGGAAGGCAACTGGCGGAGACGATCGGCAAACCGGTGTATGTGGGCATGCGCAACTGGAAGCCTTATATCGGTGACGTGGTTCGGCAGATGCGGGGCGACGGAGTGACCTCGGCGGCGGTGATCTGTCTGGCGCCGCAGAACTCGCGCACCAGCGTGGGGCTTTATCGCCGCGCGGTGTATGCCGCGGCGGACGAGGCGATGAAGATCGACTTCATAGACGGATGGGCGGACCATCCGTTGCTGGCCGATGCCTTTGCGGCGCGGTTGTTGCCGGTGTGGCAGAAAGTGTCCAAGGAAGCGGGAGAAGCGGGGGAGACGGGCGCTTCTGTTCCGGTGCTGTTTACGGCGCACAGCGTGCCGCAGAGGACCGTAGAACCGCAGGCGGCGACGGCGGATGAGCCTGCGAAACCGGCTGATCCCTATGCCGATGATGCGAAGCGGACGGCGCAGATGGTTGCGGATCGCATTCCGGGCTTGAAGGAGTGGCGCTTTGCCTTCCAGAGCCAGGGAATGTCAGGCGGTCCGTGGATTGGGCCGACGGTTGAGGAGACGCTGACGGCGCTCTATCAGGAAGGGAACAGGGCGGTCGTGATTCAGCCGATCGGGTTCCTGTGCGACCATGTGGAGATCCTCTACGACATCGATATCGGTTTCCGCGAGTTCGCCGCGAAGATGGGATTGCGGATCGAGCGGCCTGAATCCCTGAACGAGTCGGCGCTGCTGACGTCGGCGCTCGCTGACCTTGCGCGGCAAGGACTGGCTCGGCTTGGCAACGCATGAGGGTTGCTGTCATCGGCGGAGGCATTGCCGGAGTTTCCGCTGCGTATGAGCTGGTACGTGTTGGCGTAGACTTCACACTCTATGAGGCTTCGCATCGACTCGGCGGCATTGTCGAGACGGTGCGGAAGGATGGCTTCGTCGTCGAGTGCGGGCCTGATTCATGGGTGACGGAGAAGCCGTGGGCGCGCGAGCTTGCCTTCGAGCTGGGGCTCGAAGACGAGATCCTTCCGTCGAATGATGGGCAACGACGGACCTACATTGTGCAGGGCAAAGAGCTGGTTGCGATGCCCGATGGCTTGCGCATGATGGTTCCGACGAAGTGGGAACCGCTGTTGCGTTCGCCGCTTTTCAGCGAGCAGGCCAAGCTTGCGTATCAGCGCGAGCCGGAGCGGGCGCAAGAGCTGAAAGAGTCTGTCCCGGATTCCGATGAGTCCGTCGCGAGCTTTGTGCGGCGGCACTTTGGCGATGAAGTGACGGATACGATTGCCGCTCCGCTGCTGGCTGGCGTCTTTGGCGGCAGCATCGACCGGCTGAGCGTGCGCGCGGTGATGCCTGTGTTCGTGACGATGGAGCGCGAGCATGGCAGCCTGATTGCGGCATTCGAGAAGAGCACGCGCAGCGGTGGAAGTGCTGCAATTTTTACCACGCTCAAGTCAGGGTTGCAGACGCTGATCGATCGCATCGTTGCAGCTTTGCCTGCGTCGTCGATACGGTTTGGCGAGGCTGTGATCGGGCTCGAAGGCAGCGGGTCGAAATGGCTGGTTCGGACGGCTGCGACGGCTGAGGAATTCGACGCGGTTGTGGTGGCGACTCCTGCGGATGGGACGCGCTCGCTGCTTGCGCCGCTCGATGTAGCTTTTGACGCGCTGCTGGCGATGGATGCGTCTTCCGCGATTGTTGTTGCGCTGGCGTTCGCTCCGGAGAAAGCGAAATCGCTGCGGATTCCGGTCGGATTTGGGTTTCTTGTGCCTCAGGTTCAAACCAATGTGCATCAAGATCCGCAGTTGTTGGCCTGCACTTTTGTCGACCAGAAATTTTCCCATCGCGTGCCTGAAGGCGCGGTGCTGCTGCGCGCTTTCTTTGGCGGAGAAGCTGCTCCACGGCTGCTCGATGCGCCGGAGGAGGAGATTATTTCGCTTGCGCGGCAGCAGCTTTCTACTTTGCTGGGGCCGTTGCCGGAGGCGTTGTTTACTGTGGTCCGGCGGTGGCCGCGTTCGCTGCCGCAGTATGCGGTGGGGCATCTGGAGCGGATGAAGCTGCTCGAAGAGCGGGTGCGGGCCTTCCCGGGGCTGCATTTGATTGGGAATGCATACTACGGAGTCGGGCTTCCGGACTTGGTTCGCCAGGGGCGGGAGACTGCCCGGCGGGTGGTAGCCCCCTCCCCCCTGTCGTGAGCCTCTGATTTGTTTGTTTTCAATGACTTACCGGGGGGTCATCCCCTTGTATCCCATTGATCCTATTAGGGTTATCTGGCTTCCAGTGTTTTCAGTCACTTAGCAGGGGTCCTCCGATTCAGAAATGCAAAACGCCCGCATTCAGCGGGCGTTTTTGTCTCTATTTCTATGATAGCAAGTTCAGCGAAATAATCTGCCAAGTTTGTTTGGACTGCAAGTGGTTATTTCTGTGTTATTTACGAAGGTACTTGCGTGAAGGAGGTCTTGACAAAATGATTATGCGGCTAAGACAGATTTGCGGGTAATCGAGATGCTATTGTCGTGCCCGGGCCTTGTGAACTAAGGTGTTGGTGAGGAAGGCAGGGGAGTCGAACCAATCCGTGGAAGGAACTATTTGCGGGTATAAATCCGCTTAAGAGCACCGGCTCCGCGCCTTTCGATCCACTAGCATACGATTTTTCGTATGTCTCATTAAGGCATGTGCATGGAGATATACGAAAAATATGATGTCGGTGTATTATGGAGATTGTTTCAATATGTCTCTCCGACGGGGAGAAGAACAATCGATGACTGGCGTGCGGCACTCACGGTAGCCGGTCGCGCAGATTTCGATGTTTTCCTTAGAAACATGGCGAAAAAGTCGAAGTGGCAATATCCCGACATTGGCGGACTATCGGGCAAACACCTAAAGGGATTCCGAGAGCTGCGCTGGAAAAGCAGCAATGTTCCGCATCGAGTTGGCGGCTATTTCTCCTCGGATGCTGAATTTGTAATGCTCATCGGGTGGACTCACAACGCTAAGAAATATGCTCCTCCTACGGCCCTTGACTTGCTTGTAAAACGGAGTAATCACCTAAGCACAGGAGAAGCGTCGATCTGTGAATACTCAATCTTCACTGGCAGCGCAGTTAAGAAGTAAAGAATATCGGGATGAATTTGTCGCCGCGCAGCTTAGGGTTGGGCTGCCGATGCAATGCCGGGCTTTGCGCGAAAGCCGAGAATGGACACAGCCGCAATTGGCACAGGCCGCACAAATGTCTCAGCCTCGCATCTCTGAAATAGAACGGCCCGGAGAACGAAAGCTCAACCTGGATACTCTGTTGCGTCTAGCCTCCGCCTTTGATGTTGCTTTGCAGGTGAGATTCGTACCCTTTAGCCAATTCGTCGACGATGACGACGAATTAGACTTGGCTAATTTTTATGTGTCGCCGTTCGAGGAAGATTTGGCGGGACTCAAAAAACGTGAAGAACAAATGAAGTCCGTTATCGTTATGGGACCAGCCCATCTTGCCGCACTCGCCGGAAAAGGCCAACAGGGTGGGGCGAGTGCTGCCGCACAATCTGCGCTGCCATATCAACCTGCACCAGAACTCAAGCTGGAGTCACAACCACAGTCACAAATCGCTGCTAAAGAGTTGAAGGTGGAGGAAGATAATCGTGGAATTAGTATCGGTCGTGCTAGCTAGGTCAATTGGATTTGTTGAGACTGGCTTTTTGAATCCGCGAGGAGAGTTACCGTGGCAGAAGCTTGTTTCGCTACTTCTCGAAAGGTTTTCATTTATGGAGGTACCAGCCAAACTTGAGGATCTTGATAGATCAAAAGGAATTACCTTTAAGGCTGGTTACTTTGATGGGCAAGGCATCGATGTATTGACCATTTATAACGACGGAATCAAAATTGATCTGCGTTCCTCGACTGAAAATGGCCAGAAAATTATCACGGATTCTCTTGAATGGCTGAGAGAAAAGGCGGGATTGGCTTACAGGACTGGCATGATAGCGAGGTGGGCATACTTGAGCCAGTTTGTTGTGCGATCCGATATAGGCTTGGATACTATTCACCCTGCTTTTTCTGTTTTGTCAGAAAAAGTTAGCGAATACGTAAACCAGAGAACTAACGAGCATTACAAATATCGAATCAGTGGCATTTCTTTCGATTTTCCGAAGCTCACGGCGGATTATCCAATTGCACCGTTTCTGATTGAGCGTCGAGTAAAGACTCCAGACTCGGAAAATCTCTTCTATTGCCAAGCGCCATTACAGACAACTCAACATCTTGAGGTTCTGCGAGAGTTCGAGAGGGGCCTAAGCAAAACGTCGTGAAGGAATCATCCCTGACAGAGACCGTTACGAAATTCCGTGACTGTTCTGATCCCGTCTCGTCAATCACTTCCGTTATGCCGACTTCTCATATGGAGAGCGAATGAGCAGGAACGGATCGTCCTCTCCTGCTCGTTTGCTCGCTCTTGACTTGGTGCGATTTATAGGTTGGGGTGTAGATCGCGTACGGGGTTAACCTGCTCCAGAAGCGACGCAACGTGGAGAATCGTGGACTCGGCTTGCCAGTTACCAACGATTTGCACGCCGATCGGCATCCCGTCATGGCTCGTGCCGAACCGCATGGAAACACCCGGTAGGCCGGTCACGCTCAACGGCGTTGTCGCGGACATGATGCCCATGACGTTCACAGTCTGGCCGTCGATCAGCAACTCCGTCTCGCCGTGCTTGAAGGACGGTGTAGGCAATACCGGAGTGAGCAATACGTCGTACTTCTGGAAGTATTCGGCATACCCATCCTTCAGCCGCTCCGCTGCCTGCGCTGCATCGATGTAGTCCGCCGCCGGCGTGTCGGGCAGCGAGAGCATGAACCTGGCCATGTCGCCAATTTCATCCTCGCTGCGCCCAGCCGTCGTCTCCACGAATCCAGGCTTCATCTCGAGGACATGCAGACGGGTGAATACATCAAGCGCAAAATCGCGCTCGAGTGCCGGGATGCGTACGGACTCGACGGTGTGACCGAAGCCTTTGAGCGCTTCCGCGGCAGCTTCCACCGTCGCCGCGACCTCGCGGTCGATCGGTCCAAAGCCGGGTTCCACCAGCCAGCCCACACGAAGCGCACGCTTGTTGGAACTGCCAATGCCGTTATCGAACGGGATGGCGCTGCTGGAGTAGCCGTCCTGTCCGTCGGGTCCTGCGAGCTGCGAAAAGGCCAGCGACAGATCGCGAATGCTCCGGGCCATTGGGCCCACATGCCAGAAACGGCGCGGCACGCGCGGCCAGATGCCTGTCATGGGCACGCGTCCGTGCGTCGCCTTGAGCGACACAATGCCAGTATGCGCAGCCGGACCACGCACGGAGATCGCAAGGTCGGTACCCAAGCCAAGCGGAGACATGCCGGCTGCGATTGCTGCCGACTCACCACCGCTTGAGCCACCTGGCGTCAGATCGAGGTTCCAGGGGTTGTTCGACCGACCGGTGAGCAGATTGTCGCTTTCAATCCCGTACGAGAATTCAGGAAGATTCGTCTTCGCGAGGAGAATGGCCCCTGCTTTCTTCATGCGTGCGACGCTGGTCGCATCGGTGTCGGGAGTGCGTCCTTTGAAGATGGGCGAACCACGTTGGGTCCGCACGTTTGCGGTGTCGATCGAATCTTTCGCCGTGAATGGCACACCGTGCAAGGGTCCCAGTTCCTCTCCCCGCAGTACCGCCGCTTCTGCTTCCTTGGCGGACTCGAGAGCGCCATCGGCAAGGGTAACGATCGCATTCACCTTCGGGTTGACGGCCTCGATGCGATCAAGGTGTGCCTTCATGACTTCGACCGGAGAGACCTCGCGTGTGCGGATCAGTTCGGCCAGCTTGGTTGCATCGGAATAAATCAGGTCAGTGCTCATTGTTGCCCCTCTCTACCTGCCAGCAGGCAGGTTACAATGTTGAGATTCTACCTGCCACATGGTAGATTCATAAATAGAGGGATTTTTTTTGCCGCCCGGAAGTTTGGAGATGTGTGATGAGCGCAAATGCCCGCGAAGACATCCTGGCCGCCGCGAAGCTTGTTGCCCAAGCTCACGGCTATGCAGGGTTGAACTTTCGTGATTTGGCCGAGCAGGTCGGCATCAAAGCCGCGAGTGTTTACTATCACTTCCCAAGCAAGGCCGACCTGGCTGCGGCGGTGGCGAAGCGCTACTGGGAGGATTCGGCAGCTTATCTTGAATCCCTGCTGAAGAATTCACGGGGGCCACGGGAAGCACTGCGTCGCTACCCTGAAACCTTCCGCTGGGCACTGGAAAACGACAATCGCATCTGCCTTTGCAGCTTTATGTCTGCGCAATTCGACGATCTGCCCGACGTAGTAAAGACGGAAGTTCAAGCTTTTGCTGACGTCAATATTGCCTGGCTGAAGAAGACGCTGCTCGCCGCGAAAGTTGTTGGCCCCAGGGAGGCCGAGAAGCGAGCTCGCGCTATCTACTCTGGAATCGTGGGTGCTCAGCTGATGGCGAGGAGTCGGGCAGATATCGCCATCTACGATAGCGTGATCGAAAGCTACTGCACAGTGGGATTGCTTCCTGTCTAAGGCACATTCGTACTGATAACGCTGTTCTCGTCAGCAGTGATCAATTTCACGATACTTATCCGGGTCCGTGGGCGGATTCGCGACTTGTAGTGTTACCTGTGGTCTGACTGGCTCAATGCCCTTGTGAGTCGAATGAGTCCCTGCCGTATCGCAAGCTCGTCAAATCCGCCAAAGCCGAGCAGCAACGCATGCGGGTCAGGACGTCTCAGGGTGCAACGATCGACGGCAAGAACCTCAACACCCTGGGCCTCCGCCAACGTTTCCGCCTGTCGTGAGGTCATTTCATTCTTGAGGTCCCCGATCGTGTAGAGGCCTGCCCTGACGTTAGAGATCTCAAGCAACCCACCCAGATGTTGGTTGGCTCCTTCTATGAGGGTTGCGAGGCGCTCCGCATACAGATTCCGCATCCTCCGCAGATGACGCGCCAAATGCCCATCGACGATGAAGTCGCAGAGCACCGCCTGGTCAAAGGATGAATTCCGGAAATCGGTTCGGTAACGGAAACCCAGGAAGAAATCTATTAACGGCGCAGGCAATACCACGTAGCCCACGCGCAAGGCTGGGAAAAGCGTCTTGCTGAACGATCCGATGAAGATAACGCTTGAGTGATTATCGAGACTTTGCAGGGCAGGCAGAGGCGGTCCCTCAAACCTATACTCGCTGTCATAGTCGTCTTCAATCACAAAAGCGCCGGCGCGTGAGGCCCAGCTAAGAAGGGCCATACGCCGCTCGAGCGACATCGTCACTCCAAGTGGGAATTGGTGAGCCGGCGTTACGTACGCGCCCTTCGCATCCGGACAGATCTTCATTCCGGCGGAAACAGACAGCCCTTCCTCATTCACGGGGACAGCAATCATCCTGGCTCCAACATTGTCGAACGCGATTCTGGCTCCGAAATATCCAGGATCCTCCATCCATATCGGATCGCCCTTTTTCAAGAGCAGCCGTGCCAACAGGTCGAGCGCCTGTTGTATTCCGGAAACGAGGACGACTTGATCCGCAGTGCATCGCACCCCTCGTGACGTGCGCAAATATTCGGCGATTGCCTCGCGCAATGGCCGATACCCGCGCCGATCCGCCTCTTTCTTTAACCACGACCTGAAATTACGTGCTCGGTTTGCGGCAATACGTCCCCAAACCTCGGACGGGAATTCGTTGATGGCTGGAACCCCGATGCGAAAGGGGCGGATCGCGTCAACAAAAGCCAGGTCGACCCAGGGTTGCGGCCGTTTATATGTCGAAATGACGCGACGAATGTATGCCGGAGTCGTAGTTGCCTGGCGGGCGGGACGAGGCGCCTCTACACGATTGACCCACGTACCGAATCCGACACGGGAGGTGATATACCCCTCTGCTTGTAAACGCTCCAGAACGCTGACGACTGTACCCCGGGAGAGTTCATACTGGCTGGCAAAATCTCTGGATGCCGGCAATCTGGCGCCCGGCGCGAGCCGACCTTCCAGAATGGCAGAGCGCAGTTCGCTATACAGCCAGTTGGTCAGGGTCTGATGGCGCGACCGGCTTTTGAGAGTGAGCTCGAACGAGCTAACGGCTTTGGGCATCTCAAATGGTCCGAAATATTTTACGAAAATGGCTCTGTTCAATGTACCACTGCGGCCATACGATCAGTTCTGAAGTCGAGAAACGCATGTATCGTCGTTGGGTTCTGGCTTCTCGCTAAGCGACTCATGGGAGATCAACAGATGAAAGTTGGAGTTTGGTTCTATGGCTTGGGCACTGCTCTCACCGGCATTCTGGATATCGCCTGGGGTGCATTCGATGCCTCTCATCAGCCCATCAAATATCTTCCTGGTCAACACATACTGGCCTACGTCGCGGGCGTCTGGCTGGTCGCAGCGGGTCTTGCAATTTTGTGGCAGCGCAGCGCAAGGATTGGCGCCGCGGCATCCGCCATCGCCTACTTGATTTTTGTAGCATTTTGGCTCCCTCGGTACTATGCCGGAATTCATGCGTATGGCTTGCGAATGGCCGTCTTAGTAGGCATCTCTTTCGGGCTCGCTCAACAGTTAATGCTGGTCGCTCCGGCAGCAATCGTTTACGCCTCCACCGCCTCACCGGATTCCCTGTTGCAAAAGAGAGCAGCGATCGCCGCACGTTGGATGCTGGGATTGCCGCCTGTCATCTTCGGCTTATTTCATCTCACCGCCATTCGCATTTTCGCAAGCATCGTCCCGCACTGGATGCGATTTGGATATTTTTGGGCGGCGTTAACCGGAATCGCCTTCATCCTGGCAGGAAGTGCAATTTGCTCAGGAATTCTGGATGTCCTGGCCGCCAGGCTTCTTGCATTGATGCTGTTGCTGTTTGAAGGTTTTGTAGAAATACCTCCCATTTTTATCCGACTGCACAATCAGGCAACATGGGGTGCCGCTGTCTACAACGTGGCTGCGATAGGGGCATGCTTGATATTCGCCGAGTTTCTCGCAAGCCGCGAAGATCGAAGACGAATCGGCTCCGCGGTGAACGTCACCATGTCACGTCGCGATCCCGTGGTTGCGTGATTCAGTAACGCGTGGTCGTCGCCCGTTCCAGAGCGGTATGGGCCAGCAATCAGTATCATGAGCGGCTGCGTTGTCATACTGTAGCGCCCTGTTTTGCGAAGAGGTAAAGCGCAGCGTATTGCAGCAGCATGATGGTCTTCCCGTCTTGAATCAGACCTCTTTCGATGGCGGACAGTGCATCGTCAATCGTCATCTCGAGAACCTCGATGTCCTCACCTTCGGCCACGTTGCCGCCGCCATCACTGGCTTTGCTTGTGATGTCGTAAGCCCCCACAAAGAAGTACAGCCTCTCCGTGACCGAACCAGGACTCATGAAGGCTTCGAAGACACGTTTGATACTGGTCACGCGGAAACCAGTCTCTTCCTCGACTTCGCTCCGGATCCTGTCTTCCGGACTTGCCTCGTCGAGCAGGCCCGCCGCCGCTTCGATCAGCATTCCAGAATGTCCGTTGACAAAGGCCGGATAACGAAACTGACGGGTCAGGACTACGGTTCGCCGGTCGAGGTTGTACAGCAATATGGTCGCCCCATTGCCCCGGTCATATGTCTCACGTGTGAGCTCCTGCCAAGTCCCGTCTCTGCGCAATCGCTCGAATCGAGTCTTCTTGAGCAAATACCAATCATCGGAGAGCACTTGCACTTCTTTGATCCGGATGCCCGAGTAAGGTGCTTCGTCTGCAGCAAACATATTTGAACCGTATCGTGCAATTTCGTGCAATGTCAAGTATTATCGTGCAATATGCTCACATTGCACCGAAAGCAAAGACTGCTTGCCCGCCTCAAGCGGGATGGAAAACTCGTAGCGAAGGACCTAAGTGTGGAGATGAGCGTCTCGGAAGACACGATTCGACGCGATCTCCGGGAACTGGCCAGTGAGGGGCTGCTCCAACGGGTTCACGGTGGTGCTCTCCCCGCATCTCCGGCTGTGGTCGATTTCGCTGGCCGGGAGGAGATCCGCCACCAGGGAAAAATGGCGATCGGCCAAGCCGCTGCGTCCATGATCCAAGGCGGTCAGGTCGTCATTCTGGACGGCGGTACTACCTCGAGAGAAATCGCGCGCCATCTGTCGCCAGAGCTCTGCGCGACGGTGATCACACATAGTCCGACGATCGCTCTCGAACTGGTTCCACACAAGACCGTAGAGGTCATCCTGCTTGGCGGGCGCCTCTTTAAGCACTCCGTTGTGGCAGTGGGCGCAGCGTGCTTTGAAGCCATCGGCAAGGTTAGAGCTGACATTTTCTTCATGGGAGTTACCGGACTGCATCCCGAAGCAGGGCTGACCACAGGAGACTTCGAAGAGGCGGCTATTAAGCGCGCACTCAGTCGTGCTGCCGCTGAGACATATGTGCTGGCGTCTGCAGAGAAACTGAATGCAGCATCTCCGTATCTAGTGACTGGCCTGGCGGAGGTGAGCGGAATCATCACGGAGAGAGGGATTGATCCTGCTGTTCTCGAGCCATACGCAGAGCTCGGCATCACTATGATTCAGGCTTGAACATTGGGTGGCAGATTGGTCGCGGGAAGTCGGCTAGTGTGGAGATTTTCCTCACCACCGACGCTCAAGCGGCCTTGCATCGGCGCTGATGGCAAAGCTACTCTTAGACCCAACGTTATGAGCAAGCCTCCATTGTCTGGTCCGTCATCTGCAGAAACTGAGTCTCTGCCTGCTTTCGTCGCGAGACAGGAAGACGCGTTAAACCGGGCGAGGAAAGCGGAGCGGGGCGCACAACTGATCGAGTCGGCTAAAGATGCGGCAGAAGCCATTCGGGCACGCGTCGCTGGCCCATCTCAAGACCTGTCCTATGAAGAGCGAGCCGCACTGATCGCGGTGAAGCGAATGTTGTTCAATGCGGCTGCGGATATCTGGCCGGGCTGGAGTGTTGATGAGAATCGAAGCAGCCGGGAGGAGTTAGACGACGCATTGGATCTGGCGCGCCAGTCGGCGGATCTGGTTGAGATCCTAGACCTGGGAAAATGCCAGGAGGGTACGGCTGCGTGGCTTGTGGGTGCATTCGAGCTGGCATTGGGCCAAATTCAAGATTCCTTGACCTCGTTCTCTCGTGCTGAACGCCTTTATGCTGACGCAGCCGAGCCAGCGCTGGTGCTTCTCACCCGCGGCTATAGCGCCATCGCCTGCGAAGCTGGAGGCGCGATGCCAGGATGTACCCCCAACCTGTCCGAGATCCTCGAACAACTCTCAGCAGGCAATTTCGAGGATGGAAAAGACTTATGCGAGCAACTCAGGACGGCACACACGATTTTCACAGGTCGATAGGCTTCAGTCTGGTCGATATCTGCCCGGAATTCAGAAAATAACGGAACACGTGACACTGCAACCCGGCAAGGATTAGGATGCTGCTGGTTCGTATCGACTTCCGGGCCGTGTTGCAAGATGAGGTGTATCAGGCTATCGAGGCATTGCTGATGATGGTGGATATTTAAGAAATTTCCATCCAATAAAAGCATATTCCCTCGATTTCAGGAAAGAGTGTGGCACACCCCTAACTTTTCTAGCGGAGCTGGCGTCGGAATCATTTAGGCGTGAATAACGGGAGCGTTGTTTCGCGTCGATAGATTCGATGGGTGGAAATATGACGATTCCCGAGCGCTATGCCGATGAATACGAGCTTGCGCGCAAGCTATCTACTGGTTGGGGCACAGCGTTAGAGCGCGCTGACTTTGAGGCCGCCTTTGATCCCTCACGCTGCAAACGATTGATTGAGGAATTGGGAAGAGCCGAGGCTGGACTTGCGAGAATTCAGGCTTCGGCGCACGGGAAAGATGCGCTGGTCGCAACGGTTCGAGAGAAGCTTCCGGGCTTTGTTCAATCCTGTCTCGATTCTGGTAGCGATGTGGTCATTCTTTATCAGGATGCGTTTGCAGGCGATTATCAAGAGGAAGAGTTTGCCCTGCTGGGTATGGCTATCAAGTTTGCCGGGCTCAACGGGAAGACAATC